>OBEQ010738136.1_pt1 | contig 65501 bp, 80 predicted proteins | sample 1670901 | NCBI WGS metagenome assembly OBEQ01 (sample SAMEA104232315, study PRJEB22302) | groundwater metagenome | biome: forest; feature: aquifer; material: groundwater | place: USA | collected 2011-08-07 | depth 5.4 m
AAACCATTGACTTTAGTCAATGGATGAATGGCATAGTATCATTGGCTATTTTCTATCCTAAAAATGCGTTGTAGAGAAACCGTCTCTTTTCAAACCCCGTACTTTAGTACGGGGTGAGACGGTTTCACGCATTTTTATGATTTTATTTCTATTCTTGATTCATTTTAATTCTTGTTTCAGAGAAAAGATTAAATATTTTGTGTTAGGAAAAACAGTTATTTACTCTGAAACTCTCATAAAAAAGCGACATCTTTTTAAATAAAACCCTTCTTTACACTGAATGGGTATCTTAAAACGATCTAAATCCGGGTTAAACCAGTACTATGGCAAAAGAAACCGACAAAAAACAAGTAAGTAGAGTTAAAATTAAGAAGAAGGCGTGGGTACGTATTGTAGCTCCTGCTTCATTTGGTCAACAAGAAATAGGTGAGACGTATGTTGAATCTACTGAATCAATGATTGGCCGTAAAGTGAATGTTAATTTGAGAGAACTAACGGGCAATGTTAAAGATCAGAGTGCCTATGCTAGTTTTCGCATGGTTAAAGCTGAAGGAAATACTCTTCATACAGAGCCAGTAGGATATTCTCTAACACCTTCGTACGTGAAACGTCTTGTTCGTAAGTGTACGTCTCGTTTAGATGATTATTTTGAATTTACGACAAAGGCCGGTGAGAAAGTTGTCGCTAAGACGATTATGGTCACGCGCTCAAAAGTACAGCGTTCAGTTCAAAAAGCGTTACGAGTAAAGTTAAAAGAAGTTCTTCAGCAAGAATTACGCAAGACGGATTTTTCTAGCTTCATTTCAATGCTCGTGAGTGGAAGGATTCGCAAGCTTCTTACTCCATTAAATAAGATTACACCGTTACGAGAGTGCGCGATTCGTGTTCTTCAATTAAGAGGAATGAGTACGGAACCGTTACCAGAAGAAGTGCTGAGTGACGTGGTTGAAGAAGTAGAAGCTGAAACTGAAGCGGTAAATGCCGATGCTGATGTAAATACCGAAGAAGAAACAGCGTAGAGTTTCTCTTTTCTTGTCTTTTTTTTTACGATGAAATTCCTCACGTTTACGGACCTGCACGAAAATAAAGAAGGGTTGAAGGCGCTAGTTAAAAGAGCATCTCAAGAAGATATTGATTTTGTCGTCTGCGCGGGTGATATTTCTTCATTCGGTCGAGGTTTACGGGTCGTGTTAAAAGCGTTTAACGATCTGGGAAAACCATTTTATGTTGTTCCGGGGAATCATGAAGAAGGACCGGGATTTGAAGATGTTGTTAAAGATTTTTCTCATTGTATTAGTCTTGATCGGAAGGCAACAATGATCGGTGATTATATTTTTTTAGGATATGGTGGCGGCGGTTTTGCGATGAAAGATGCGGATTTTCGCAAGCTGGCGCGTTTCTGGTATGGAAAATTTAATGGTCAGAAAATAGTGTTGTTGACACATCAACCACCATTTGACACGAAACTCGATGCTCTCAATGATCGACATGTGGGAAATGAGGATTTCCGTAATTTCATTATGCGGGTAAATCCCAAACTGGTAATTTCCGGCCATCTTCACGAGACGGTGGGTGAAGTGGATGTTCTGGGTGAAACAAGATTGGTTAATCCGGGCTGGGATGGGATGGTTATTGAGTTGAAGTGAGGAGGCTAAACTAATGATAAAGCATTTGATATTGTATACGTCGGATGTGCATGGTAATGAAGTACAATATCGTAAGGTTGTCAATTTCGCTTGCTCTCAATCTGTTGATACGCTGATTCTTGGCGGGGATATTGCTCCCAAGGGGATGAGAGCAGAAGCATTCATCGAAGGGCAACGCTCTTTTTTTGAGCAGACTCTTCCAATTTGTTAAAACCTCTTCAAGGGACGAAAACAAAAGTATATTTAATGATGGGAAATGATGATTGCAAGACGAATATAGCCGTTCTTGAAGAACAAGCACAAGGACGGTATGAACTAATCCACAACAAAAGAGTATCACTAACTCCAGATGTTGATCTGGTCGGCTATTCCTCTGTGCCGATCACTCCTTTTGGAATTAAAGATTGGGAAAAGTTTGATTTGACAGTTGTTCCGGATAGTCTTGCTCGACAATATCAGAAACGGAAAAAATCAAACTATAATTTTGATGGTTGGCGCTCATCCGAAGAGGGGTGGCTGCCTTTCCGCTTTACTACGCAGATGGAGGGCGAAGATTCTATTCAACAAGATTTAGAAAGTGCTACGTTCACTACTGATCCACAGAAGACAATCTATGTGATGCATTCTCCTCCGAATGATACGGCACTGGATATGCTTCATAATCGAAAGCACGTTGGCAGTTTTGCGGAACGGTTATTTATTGAACGGTATCAGCCATATTTAACGTTACACGGTCATATTCACGAGACTGTTGATATTTCTGGACGTTTTGTCGAACAGATTGGTCGGACGCTATCATTTTCTTCAGGTAATCACAATGTGGGGGCGGAAGTTGCTGTGGTTTTGTTTGATCTTGCTGATTTGGCAGGTGCGAGAAGATTGATTTTATGATGGTTTGTTGTTAGGACTTCAACGCTTGTTGATAAGCGGCGCTGGCTTGTTCGTTGCGCTGCTGGAGTTGTTCTTCAAAGTTGAGCATTTCGTCGGTATATTTCTTGTCGATGGCAACTTTTCGGTTAACCATGGTGGCCATTGATTGACCGAGATGTTCCGTATTTTTTTTGTACGTTGCTTCATTTTCTGCGGCGCGCTTTTTTTCTTTGGCAATTAATTCTTCGATCATTGCTAATTCATCTCTGTCTTTCTGTTCACTTTCTTGTTCAAGAGCAAGCATTGTCTTCTCTACATTTACTTCACTCTCGAGAAGAGCGATTTGATCGAGGACATTGCTCTTTTCGTTTTGCAGTGAACCGGTGACATCATCGCTATAAATGATTTGGACAATTTTAATAATTGCTTTCGTTCCGTCATCAATTGCTTCTTCAGTTTGCTCTAAGCTGATCAACACTCGTTCAACGGCGGCCGTTTTTCGTAAGAGTAAAAAATTTTGGATGGTTATTTCTTTTAAGATTTCCTCAAATGCAATGTTTTCTTTAATTGATTCGATGTAGAAATTAAAGTAGTCGCTTAACGCAATAGAAAATGCGAGAACAACAGCGTAGATTTGTTCTTGGTCTTTAAAATTTTTCACGGCTGTGGTTAACTTCTCTCTGTTTTGAGTAAGTTTTCCTATTTTCTGTTTTAAATCTTTATCTCGTTGATCCAGTTTTTTAGCTTTCTGTTTTTGACTTTTAGCGATGTTAAGAACATCTTGCAATAGCTGTTTCAACTTTCCAATTTCGAGATCAATCATTTCATGTGTTCTGTTTAATTCACTTTCCACACTTGCTAATTGCTTGGAATTTTGATCTAAGAGTTGAATTTCGCGGTCTAGCTGAATTATTAATTGTGAGTCTGCTTTTTTTCCTTTTGATTTTTCTGATTGCAAGGCTTTACGTTTTCCTCTGATTGCTTTCTGTAGTGAAGATAATTCTTTCTTGAAACTTCTCTTTTCTCTTTGTTCTTTGCGTTTTAGATCTCTTGCTTTGGATTTTGCAGATCGAGATATTAAATTAAGATCGTCAAGAGATTGTTTGAGTTTTTTAACAAATTCTTGGTGATTTTCAACACTCGTTGTTTCGTATTCCGCTTGTTTGAGAAGATGCTCTTGTAATGATGCGAAGTATTGTTGGAGATATTTTACAGTTGTCGAGTCTATTCTTTTATTCTTATTCAAAGAGTCAAGTTTCTTTTTTAAGACAGCAATATTTTCTAATTCTACTGTTTCAACTTGTTCGACGGCTAATTCTTCTTGAACAATCTCTAGTGTTTCATTGCATGTAGCTTCCAAGCTAGCGCCGATGGCAACAGCTTTTTCTTCAATGTCTGCTGTTACTTCTTCAACAACTGATTCTCTTTCTGCCTCTGATTCTGTAGCGGTTGCGGCGTTTCGTGATTTTCCTTTGGGCGCGGCTTTTGTTTCTTTTCTGGAAGCTTTTTCGGCAGCGCGAGCTGTTCTTCGAGATTGTGTAACGGCTTGAGTTTTTGCGGCTTGAGTTTGATACGTTGGTCCCGCTCTTTTTTCTTCTCTTCGTTCAGCTCTTTGTTCTCGAAGAGTACTAGTCCAGCGATAGAGAAAATAGAATGCTATGAAAACCACTATTAACGTAAGAATATCGGTTGATGTTTCAGCCCAATCTGGCCAAGAAATACCAAGACGGCTGCTAATATCAATAACACGACCGATAACCATAACTAGAAGTAAGAATTAGATCTATTTAAGCTTTGTTCTGGGGTGGAGTTTCATCTTTGTTTTCTTTATTAATCTCATCCATAAACACTTTCCGGACTTTGACAGCAATGCCTCTTTGTTGGGTATTAATCTCGACGCCAGATATCGTTGCTTCACCGATGGCGACGAGTTCTCCTTTGAGGGTCATAATCGCAACGGTTTCACCTTTACGGAAGTTCTCGAGTTTACTGATACCGGGAATGGCTAAAGCACGACCATGGGTAACACTTTGGATGGTGGTGTCGAAAATCCAACACTTATTAAGGTACTTCAATGCATATTCCACGGGCTGGATGCAATAACGGAGAAATGTGTCGTTGTGTTCATCAATGTAAAAATGCATCGCATCGTCGAGATCGTTGAGGGTGACGAGGTTATCTTTTTCGCTAAATGGGCCGGCTTGAGTTCTTCGTAATTCGGCCATGTGGGCGCCGCTGCCGAGGGCTTGACCGAGATCATGACAATTAGAAGAGATGAAACCACTTTCAATGAGAAAGTTATGAGTCTCAGGCACGGTCATGTCATAGACATAGTCAGTACCTTTCACTACTTCTATTGACTTTATTTTTTCAATGATGACTGGTTCAATTGGTGGGAGATATATCATTTTTCTAGCCTTTTCGTAGAACCCTTTTGTGATCGGAATGTTGCTTTTAAGAACACGATTAAGGTTTCCTCCTAATTTATGGAGTTGAGATTTATTTTTTCTAATTTCTTCTTTTAAGTGAAGTCCAAGATAGAGATGGTCGTTGGGATCAGCCTTGTATTTTAGACTCATAATCTGTTTAAGTTTTTCTATCTTTTGGGGGTGTTTTGATCCTACTTCTCGAGAAAACTTTTTTTCTGCAGCGATATTTCCAATGGTTACATCATACAACACGCTTTCTTTTTTTACTAACTCTGATGGTCGTTTCTTTCTCTCAAATATTTTACTTTGAATTCCTATTTTGAGGAGCATTTTATGGAGGGTTGCCGCGTCTTTTGGATTGACGGTATGAAGACAGATCTTTGTTTTGTCATTTTTCGCTGTCTTTTTGTGGTATACCGATCCATCTCCATCGAGATACCCTCGTAAGAAAGATTTAATGAATGGCAAATTGGCGTTGAGAAGCGGAAAGAGAGAGGATTCTTTTTGAGGACTTTTGATTCCTAATGATGCCGCGATGGTTGCAAGAAAACTATTACTAGAATCTAACTGCCACAGTTTAGGGCCTACTTTCTTTTTCGAGATGAGAACTGTGGGAAATAATTGATGGTAAATGGCTTGGAAAATATCAATGAGTTTTTCTTCAGTATTATGAAATTTTATTCTGGTATAGCGAGCAGTTTTCTTTTCTTTTGAATTGTTGCCATCGGAGGCGATTAAACCGAAAAGGTAGAATAATTCTTCAGTCATAGTTCTTAAATGAATAATATTCCCTTTTTGTGTCTTGAAGGTGTGAAGATCAGCTTTTACTTCCTCGTAAATTCCAGCAAGCTTGAGATGTCGAATAGTGATCGCCAGGTTTGCTTTTGTCAAGAACACTTTTCGGTCTAATTTAAGACCGCGATGCATTCCACGAATACTTCCATATCTAGAAATAAATGCCTGTTTACATTTTTCGGTGATTTCTGGTTGTTGGACTAAATAGTTGTCGTCTAATAAATCTGAAAGAACATATTCTTGGGAAGTATCTGGGTAGACCAGACTTTTAACGAGGTATCCCCCTTGCTTCAGATCTTCTGCCGCGGTCATTTTATATCCTTCAGGTGAAGAGGCCAGTAATTCATGATCTGCAGTAACTGTAAAGCTTATTCCAGTGGACATCGTGATTTTTATTAATTGCGACGGAGACGGTATCTTTTGAACGGCAGATGGGATTCTGGTGATAATTTTATTATTAGTATAAGAATAAACTGTTGTTTGATCCAATGAAAAATCAGCTGCAGAGATTGCTCCTTTTGAAGTTATAATTTCTGTTTGAGGATGAAGACAAAGCTTTCTGATATATGTACCAGCTTGACACTTCACACGGAAGAGAACTTCTCTTCCTTTGATCTCGAGAATTTCAAATTCATAGATTTCGCGCTCTCGGATTTGCCGTTTGATGGCGCTCTTGATGGGTGGGAGTTGTTTAATTTTGCCGACGAATTGTTGAGTAATTTGATGTAGTTTCTGCTCTTCGACGTCTTTGTGGAGATGCATGACGCAAACATATTCTTTGGGTGCGGTGAGGAGAAATTCGACGATTCTCGTTGCTTTGCTGATGGCAACGGGCTGAACGCCGGAGACTTGGGGATCGAGGGTGCCGGAATGGCCGGCTTTATCGACGCTGAGGATTTTTTTGACGTAGTCAGAAACTTGATGTGACGTCGGTCCTTTGGGTTTGTCGATGTTGACGATGCCGTATTTAATAATTTCTTCGGTGGTGCGTTGTTCAGGTGCTTTGCCGAATTGTCCCTCGGCTTGTTTTTTGATAAAGAGTTGAGCGTCCATTATTGCTGCTAACGAGAAGTGTTTTAAAAAGGTTGTTATAGAAAATGATCAAAATAGTAAATTTAAAGCAAAAATTTCAGAATAATTTTACACTTCTAAATGCCCTATAAAAATGGTAAAGAAAACTTTACTGTTCAACTGCAACTTCTACTTTCTTCTCTTCTTTTGGAGAAGCAGTTTTCTTAGCTGTTGCTTTCTTTGGAGCTTTTTCTTTTTTCTCAACGCCAAAGAGTTCAGCGTAAACAACTCCTTTTTCATCTTTGCGAGCGGTTATTTTAACGTGGTGCGGCGGGTTACGAATACCATGCTGCCAGATTTTCTCATTGATATCTTTGCCCATGCGAACGTCTTCTGATTTCATGTGATGAACAAGAAATTGTTTCATCGCGACGACGGCTTTTTCAGTGCGTTTCCAATTTGGGACTTTTTGGTATTCTTTTCGGAGAGGAACGTTATACGTTCTTTCCAACGTTTTTTCTGAATCTTTTTTAGTTGCCATGGTTGGGTTTAATCGTGTTTATTATTAGTTTTATTAGCTTCAAAAGCTTATGCTTTTGTTTTTGTTCTGCGCCAGTTGCGTTTTACTTCTGTATGGCGTGAAGGATGAACTCGTCGACCTTTTCCGTAGATTTTAAATACGGTCCAGAACGGAGCCCATCTGGTTTGTCCACTTAATTTGATTAAGCGTTTTTTGCGAGCGGGATGTTTGAATGTTGCCATGGTCGTAATTTTATTCTTTCTTAGTTTCTTTCATTAATTGCATTGCGATTTTGTCTAAGAATGAAGTTCCTTTGGGGGTGAGTACGCGTCCTTTGTGGACTCCTTTCTGAGTTTGTTGGATAAAACCAGCAATTTCAAGTTGTTGAAGAATAGATCGGATGATGGATCCAGAGGCAGGATAAAAGTGTTCTGGTTTATGACCTCTGTTTTTACGTCCACCGTACTTCGTGCGCAGTTTTTCGGTACCGATAGGACCTAGTTTTGCGACGGTGCGTAAGATTGATGCAGAACGAAAAAACCACCAGTCTTCGTGATCAGGAGTACGTTCTTTGTGGTGTCCTGTTTTAACAAATCTAGTCCACGCTTCGGGTTGTACAACTTTTTGCTCTTTGAGTTGTACTGCTGCGCGGGCGACTAATTCTTGTGGATTGACGAGGAGGATATGTGCCATAGCTTGTTCGGGATAGCTAGTTATTTATAAAGTTTTGGGTGAGATTGTGTCTGGGAGAAGAAAAACTAACACCATTTACTCTTTAATGATTATCCTTTAATAATTCTCTCTTAAATTATCACTCTTCGTATGTTATCTAACTTCTTCGTGAACAAAGTGGTGGAAAAATATGAAACTAAACGAAAGCTATTGGCGTTAGAGAATTATCTCCAAGAACCAGAGAAAGAGAAGAGAAAAAGACTTTCTAACGCAGATCAATTATCTCTTGAAGAAAGGTAGATTTAAATATCTCTAAGAACTTTCTTACTTGTAGGTGTTATGTTGATGTCTCAAAAAGTTGTTGCATTATTACTTCTTATCGTCTTAGGAATGGCCCTGGTGTACGGGCAGAATGGATCTACTTCTCCGGCGACTGGGAAAGCAGTGTCAGCGGATGTAAATACAGAAGATATTCAGTATGACGCGCAGGGTCATGTTATTAGTAAGACGACGGTAAAAGGAATTTCTATTCAAGAGACGGGAAGCGGTTATGACCCTTCGATGGATAAGAGTAAAGGATATACTGTTCCGATACGACCAGGGAAAGGTTCTGTGACGTCTCCACCAGTTGAAGGGGGAAATCAAATTACCGTTATTTGGCAGACAATTATGGGAATTGGTAGTTTGCAGTTTTTATTTGGTGATAATGCTGAAGGACAGTTGTGTGGATTCTTGAGAATTATCATGGCAATTCTGATTTTCACACTATTATATATGGGGTTATCATTAATTCCGGGATTAACTAAAGGAACAGCGATTACGATTGCGATTATCTTATCGATTGTTTCAGCGATCTTTATGCCTTGTCCGGTGTTGTTGGCGTGGGGAACAACTTATGCTACGATCGTGGCGTTTTTTGTGGTGTTTGGTCCAGTTCTAGCAGGTGGTATGCTGTTGTTAGGAACAGCAACTCCTAATAGGACAATTGCGTTTCTCAAATTGGTCATTGTCTTAATCTTGATGTGGCTTGTTGGAGTCATCGGTACGTGGGCGGGTACTATTGGCGGTCAATAGTTTCATTTTTGTGCGGGAGAAAGATTTAAATACTTTTGAGATTTCTATTTTCTATTAAAAAGGTGAGAAGACATGACAAATCTAAAATCTTTATCTCTGTTTATGATAATACTCTTGTTATTATCTAGTTTTGTATTAGCAGTCGAACATACTTCATCGACGAGTACGGAAGATGGTTCATTAAGTTTCAAAGGGGTTATTGATGGTGTTCTGGGTATTGGACAACTTAACTTTTTGTTTGGTGGCGATTCGCCCGATAATCAATTTATTGGTTTTGTAAGGATATTACTCGGTGTTTTAGTTTTCACGTTAATTTATTTAGGATTGTCGATGATTCCTGCTTTCTCAAGAGGAGTGGCTATTGCGATAGGCATTGTCTTGACGGTGCTCGTTAGTATCTTTATTCCGGCGACAGTTCTTTTGGCGTGGGGAACAACATACGCCACTTTTTTTGCGTTTGTTGTTGTCTTTGGTCCGATGATTGGGATGATGATGGCTTTACTGTTCACACCGACGCCAAATCGTCCGGTTGCTTTTCTGAAGTTGGTTGTTGTTCTCGTGCTCTGGTGGTTGGTGGCACATATTGCGGTCTGGGCGACGAGGCTGGGTAGTGTAACAGCTTCAAATCCGGGAGGGTTGTTCTAATGGTAGATTTATCTGATTTTGCTGGGATGGTTACGATCATTGAAAGTTACGCTCATGTGATTTTTATTTTGCTGATTATATACTACACCTATCTGACGATCAAAGGAGGATCGGGAGTTAAAGTCGCTGGTGCAGCATGGGGACTTGGTAAAGACGCGGGTAAAGGAATTGCTGGCGGAGCTAAGAAAGCTTGGAAAAAAATGTTTAAAACCACAACAAAAGTGGAACAGTGGGGAGAGTTAGATTATCTTAACATTAAAAAATTGCAGGATGCATTAAAGAAATTACCGGACACGGGAGCACAAGCAGAGTTGGAGAAAGTATTAGGTGGTCCGAAGAGGAAGTTAGTCCGATCTGAAAAGAAAACTTATCGTCGTTTTGCTGATGTGGAGGATGCAGTCAAAAAACTAAAGCCTGAAGTTCAGAAAAAAGTAAGTGGAACCGTTAAGCAGATGGAGATTGATAACAAGATGGTTATTGATCAGTTAAGAATATTTGATACGGAGCTAGCAAATACGGGCAGGACGACTGTAAAAAGTAAGAGAAAGACACTTGATGATGCACTAACTGCAGCACTTACTGCAGACCAAGCCTTTATTGCTGGAGCAGAAAAACTCAAAAAGCTGTTAGCTTCTCTTTAATTTTTTTTCTTTCTTATTTTTAATCATCTTTTCTTAATTCTCTTTATTATTTTTAATACTCTTTGAGAAAACAAAAATATACTCATTCATTATTATCGAATAACTATTCACTTTACTTCTATTAGTGGCAATTAAATGTATTTCTGATGATTTTTCTTCTAAAGAACAGACCCACTCCCAACTGGTCACAAGAAAACTGACAGCGATCAGTTTTCTGTGCAGAAATGAGAATTTCACTCTCATTTCTTGCAAGTGCGGAACGAATGTTTATATAGTTTCTCTCTTCTGAAATTAGTGAGGTGGCACTCATGGATCAAAATCAAGCTTTAGTTGTGTTTCAGGATACGAAAATAAGAAGAACGTGGCATAATAATGAATGGTGGTTCGTAGTAGAAGATGTTATTGCGGCGTTAACCGATTCCCAAGATCCAAAGCAGTATATTCAAAAGATGAAGCAAAGGGATGATAATTTAGCTAAAGGGTGGGTACAAATTGTACATACCCTTGCCGTTTCTACAACTGGTGGAAAGCAAAATATGAATTGTAGTAACACGGAAGCTCTTTTTCGTATAATCCAATCTATCCCTTCTCCAAAAGCAGAACCATTCAAGCTATGGCTCGCTAAAATTGGTTACGAACGTGTTCAAGAGATTGAAAATCCGGAATTAGCTCAGTTAAGGATGGGGGAATTGTACCGACAGAAAGGGTATTCTGATTCTTGGATAGAAAAAAGAGTGAGAGGTATAATCATAAGAGACGAGCTTACCAACGAATGGAAAGGGCGAGAAGTTGGTGCAGAAAAAGAATATGCAATATTAACGGCAGAGATTAGTAAAGCTACTTTTGGTATGACTCCAAGCGAATACAAAGAATTCAAAGGCTTGAAAAAAGAAAACTTACGTGACCACATGGATGATCTGGAACTCATCTTTACTATGCTTGGAGAAAAGGTTACAACTGAGATAACCAAAAAGGAGGATTCTCGTGGTTTTGTTGAAAACAAAGATGCGGCAACGAGGGGCGGAAAAGTAGCTGGAAAGGCGAGAGTTGAAACGGAAAGAGAATTAGGTAAATCTATAATTTCTTCGGATAATTATTTAGATTTGGCAGAAGGGAAGAAGAGAAAATTGCTTCCTGACAAAAAATAGCCATCAAAAACCTTATATACCTCTAAATTATTCTTCTTTCTATGAAAAAGGTGTGGCTGTTATCGGCAGCGTTATCGCTTCCTCTCGTTGCGGCGGTTGATGTTGTTGGCACGTTGAAAGGGGCGTTTAATTCTATCTTAGGCGTTGGTTCTCTGGATTTTGTTGGTGTATCGGGCGGCGATGGTGTTGTGGCGTTAACGAGAATTTTAATTTGGATTTTAATGTTCACAGTGTTCTTTGCGACAATTGTATCGTTAGGTGGAGCAGCAAAGGCAACGGGTTCGGCAAAAGGGATTGCGGTGTTTGGTTTCATGAGCAGAACACAGGCGGGTGTTGTGGCAGCGGTGATCGCAACAATTGCGGCGATCTTCTTACCACCTGATGTTTTACTGGCGACGGGAACAGGTTGGGCGACAGCAGTAGCGTTATTATTAATCGGCGGTCCGATTGTCGGGTTAGCGTATATGTTATACACGATTCCGGGTAAAGGACAAGATACGAAGACGACAGTCTTCGTCAAATTAGTTTTATGTTTATTGTTATATTGGATTTTATCAGCGATGAGAGGCTATGTGGGACAATTTTAAGATGGCAGATATATCAATCATTTCGGGGACGATTGCAGAATTCATCGATTGGGCTTTAACTATTATCATACTGATGATTGTCTATTATCTCGTGCGTTTATTCATTGTTCCACCGCCATCAAAAGAAGAACGCGCTGCAAAACAAAAAGAATTAGATGAACAGCGCGCTAAGTTTGGTGAATGGGTGGGCAATAAGTTCAAAGAGCGAAAACATAAAGCACAGAAAGAACAACGCAAAGGTGATGTTAGTGTTGTTAAAGATAATATTAAAGATGCGTTAGAAGGAATGGAAGATGTTCATTCGTTGTTAAACAAAGCGGATTTAACGAAAGCAAAAAGAGCAGTTGATCGTGTTAAGCGCGAGCTTCATCATGCAGTTAGTAATTTACGATTAATGCGGAGAAAACACGAGGGTGCTGATCGTCAAACAATGCAGAAAGCGATTGACGAGACGCATGCGATTGAGCAAGCATTTGTTAATGATGTGGAACATAAAATTCCAGCGAAAGTAGATCCTGATCATACCAAATATGTTACAAGCGTTAAAGACCCAATTGATGCTGTTATTAAGTTACGCGGTTCTTTAGGGACAATTTGGAATGATCTAGAAGATTTCCATGTGAAGTTTGGTGAGACAGCAACACCGTAAAAGAATTGCTGCTTAGACAACAAATATTTATATACTCTCTTTTATTCTCTACTAAGATGAATAGAAAAATAGGTGTGTTGTTTCTTTTCTTATTGATGATTCCGTTGATTCATGCTGATATTGGTGATACGCTTAAAAATGTCTGGCAGTCAGTAATTTCCATAGGTAGTTTACAATTTCTAGGCGTTACGGGGGATAATGCCGTTGTGGCGTTTACGAGAATATTAGTTGTCATTTTTGTCTTTGCGGTGTTATTTGGAGTGTTAAGCGGGTTTGGCGGCAGTGCTGGTCCGCTCAGTTTCTTAAGCCGTGGACAAGCAGGAATTGTGGCGGGCATTATCGCAATTTTAACGGGTATTTTCTTTCCTCCTTCAGTGTTGCTGGCTATAGGGACAGAATGGGCGACGTTAGTGGCGTTGTTATTATTAGGAACACCGATTTTGGCAATGTTCTTTTTATTGCATAGTCTTCCGGATGATTCTTGTTCGTGGCGATTTTTGAAATTGATTATTGCGTTATTATTATTATGGATTATTGGGGCAATGCAAACACATGTGCTTCGTCTTGCTGGAAATGCAGTAACGCCGGTAGTGGAGGCTGTACAACAGTTTATTACGTGGTCTTGGTGGATTACGGCGTTTATCGCAGTCTATTATCTGATTCGTCTGTTGGGTTGCGGCGAGAAGAAGCCACGTCAAAAAGTAGATCTTTCTGGGTTGTGGAATTGGATTAAAGATAAGACCAAGAAAGATGATGATAAAGATAACGATGATAAAGATAACGACGATAAAGATGATGATGATAAGACAAAGAAGAAACGCAAGAAGAGAGCAATTAAAGCCCATAAGTTTGAAGAGTTTTTAGTTAAAGCGGTGGATGTGATTAAGGAATGTATCTCAAAGTTAGGTAAGACGCCAGTTGATCCTAAGGAAATTGCTGCCCTGTTTGCTTTGGCAAAACGACATATGACTAAAACAAAAGATGGGAGTATTGTTTTGGATATGGCTAAAGGAACAACACTTGAACCTGAGGCAAATGCGATTGTCGCTGAAGTTCTTAAAATAAGATCGGATATGAATATGATCAATTCTAGTGATGTTGCCCAATTAAAAAAATTGAATATTAGAATAGGTATTATCATCAAACGGGTTGGGAAGTTAATCGAAGAAGTTCATAAGTTACCATAATGGTGTTTGTGTGGCAAACAAAAAAATTATCGTATTGTTTCTCTTGTTGTTTACTTTTCCACTAGTTCACGCTGACATCGGTGATACGGTTAAAACGGTCTGGGAGTCTGTTCTTTCTGTGGGGAGTTTAGGATTTCTTGGTGTTTCTCCCGATACGGCGGTTGTCGCTTTTACGAGGATACTGCTAGTGATTTTTGTCTTTGCCGTGTTGTTTGGGGTGTTAAGCGGGTTTGGCGGCAGTGCCGGTCCTCTGAGTTTCTTAAGTCGCGGGCAGGCGGGAGTTGTGGCGGGGATTATTGCGATTTTAACGGGTGTTTTCTTTCCTCCTTCCGTAATTCTTGCAATCGGAACAGAATGGGCGACGGTGGTTTCATTACTACTTTTAGGGGCGCCAATTTTGGGGTTATTCTTTTTGTTATGGACGATTCCCAAAGATTCCTGCGCGTGGCGGTTCTTGCGGTTAGTGGTTGGTTTGTTATTATTCTGGATTGTCAGCGCGATGCGTGAGCATGTACTGCAATTAGTTCCGGCAACGTCGACGGCAGTAACGAGCAGTATTAGTCAGTTTATTGATTGGTCTTTAGGAATTATTATTGTGGTTCTTGTTTTTCTTTTTTTTCAATTATTATTTTGCGCGGCACAAAAACAAACAGGGCGCGGCGATTGGTCTCCGCTAATTGATTTTTTCAAGAAGATATTTGCTAAAGGCGGTGGTAAGAAGAAAGGAGATGACGATGATGATGACAATGACAATCCTAAGAATCCAAAAGGAGAACGTCGTCTTGGTCCAGCACCGCCCCCCGGTCCACCGCCGAAACCGCCGAAGCCGAATAAAGGAGACGATCCAAAACCCGTGCCTAATCCTCCGGTAGTTGATCCGAAAGGAAAAAAACCAAAGATTCCGCCCTACAAACCTCCTCCACTTCCCCCTCCACCGAAAAATACGCGGACATTGATTGATCTCTCGCCGTGGTTTTTATCGGTGCGAAATCAAGATGGTTTAGGGGCGTGCGCGGCATTTGCCGGCAGTTCGATGGTTGAATATATTATGAATCGAGTAACGGGAAAGGTCGATTTTAATCATAAGTTATCGGAATTATTTTTATGGTACAATGCGCGTCATGATAAAGCCAATAATGTTGGCTGTTATACTGTAGACCTGGTTCATGAGGCGCAGACACGCGGCGATTGTAAAGAACCGGTGTGGTCGTTTGAAGATAGTTCGAGTAACAAATATTTACAAGTTCCTCCCGCGCCGACATATACGGATGGACTGCGCCAACGCGTGGTAGATGTGCGTTCTGTTTCTCTTGATCAGGATCAGTGGATTGCGACATTGGCGGCGGGTAATCCGATGTATATTGGAATCGCTACTCCTCAGAATTTTGGGGGAGGAATTAAGAGTGCTCTCTTTAATGACGCGCAATGGCCTCCTCGCGGCGGTCATGCCATGGTTCTGGTGGGTTACGATTCTCATTATCCAGATGGCAAAGCGAAGAATGAAGCATTTAAAGTGCGTAATAGTTGGGGATCCGGTTGGGGAGAACAAGGATATATTTGGTTCCCCCGCAATTTGTTGCGAGAGTTGATTTCGCGTCATAACGGGGACTTGCTGGTCTTTACGGGCTGGGAGAAGAGTGTGCCGACGAAGCATAAGTATAAAATTATGGGGCGGGTAGTAGTTGATATTCCTCCGTTTAAACCGATAACTGATGAGACGGGAGCAACATTGTATCATGCCGATGAAGATTATGGTTTTGGAGAATTTAAAGTTGGTGTAATGGCGCAGATTAAAGGAAAAATTACAATCTTAAATGAAATTCTCGTTAAAGATCAGACGGGACGATTCGTGATCGAATTTGAAGCAGATCAGACTTTACATGAACCGTTAACGGAATTAGGAAAAGCGTATCCTCAATTGAAGAAGATTAATTTCAAGACACTGCCAGGAGGAGTTGTTGTCTATAAGCGAGGGGCTAAAGCCGACGATAAAGAAGCCTATTTTCATGTCGTGCACTTTGAGCATTCGAAAGGCGGACGGGGTGGAGAAGGTTCAACACATTCTGACAATCCTAATTCTGCGTCGATTCATCATGGTCTTGATTGTTCTGGTCGTCCGATTGTTTTTCTCGAAGCGCAGTCTGAGGAAAAGTATGTGATTATTCCCGTTGTTTCACATTTTGATGATGTTAAACATTTGGGAAAGATGTTAGAACATCTGCGCAGGTTCGGGACGAAAGAGAAAGAATGGGCTGAAAAAGAATTTAAGTTTCTGGAAGAGATGCAGCATGATGTTGGAGCTAAAGATTTTTCCAAGTCGAGAAGTCATTTCTTGACGATTAGCCGCGCAGAAAGAAAAGTTACTCGTTTACAAAATCGTTTAGAAAAAGAGCTTCGTGAGATTATTTGGAATTTGCCCAAGCTACATAGTGATCACTATAAAGTTATTGCTGAACAGTTGAAATTAGATAATGAAAAGATCCTATTGGCAACATCACGTAAAGAAGGTTCGATCCGCCATCTGTTAGACACCATTGAAGAAAAGATGAAGCTCTTAAAAGATAAACGCATCACTCCAGAGGAGAAGAGGATTGTAGAACAAGAGATTGGGGAATTGTGGAAGAATTTGTTGGCGTTAATTAAAAATACGATAGGTTGGATCAGAGCGTTAGTTGTGAATCTTAAGAAATTAGAGGAAGCTGAGAAATCTAAGACCACTAAGAATCTTTTGAATTCTTTACAGAACTTTTAATTTCTGTCCAAGAGCTTGACCTGGAAGTCCTTTCTCGGCAAAGATCGCACGGACATTGCCTTTTCTTCCGTGCAGAGCAGAAATCTTACCAGTTATGACGGTGCCCGCAGGTGAAGTCCAAGAAACTTGTTTGCCGATCATTTTGGTGGCATCTTCAGGTGTATCAGCTACTTTAAGCACCATTTGATGATTGTGTACTTTGTATCGGCTTTGTCGAAAATGAATTACGGTTACGGTCATAGTTATGGTAAAAAACGGCGGTTATTTATAAAGATTTTTATTGTGATTGATGGAATGAAGTATTTTTGTGATCTTCTGATGGCACTTTAACCTCAATAACATTATCTTTAACTTCAAACTTTACGGGCAGAAATTGTTCAACGACATCAATATTGCTCTGGGTGTGTGGGCTGACTTCACTGACCTTTATCTTTGATCCTAGAAGTAACGCCATGAAAGGAATTAATTGGTCGGCGAGATGATGATCAACTGCTGCTCCACTATCTATCTCCGTGGACAATTCTTCGACCGCTTCTTTAGCTACTTCTTCTGAACGTTTACTTTTTTCAAGCAAAGCATCGCCACTGAGAATGACTGGATTAAGTTGGTCGATTGTTCCATTGTTACTGAAAACTGCCCACAAGATGATTTCTCCCCCAATACTTTGGGCGTTGGCGTATTCTACTCGGATGTTAATCGGGACTTGATATTTTCGCAGACTTGCTTCGGCAGCTTGTTGAATGCGTTCTGCGACGCGCTGTTCTTGAAGTGAAGTGGAGGTATTGATGACACCTTTTATTTGTTCTAATTGTCCTTGAGTATTAAGGATGATTGGTGTGATGGTCTTTTCTCTGTTTTTTTGTGGGAAGATTTCTAAAACAATTTCTCCTCCACCCAGAGGATAATAACCTCGTTTGAGGATTTTTAATTCGATTTTATCGACGAAGCGTTTTAATTGAGGAAGAAGAATCTGTTGAAGATAATCAACGGAGGCCTGCCATTTGCCAGAGGTTCCGCCTCTTACTGTGAGGGTTATTTTTCCCGTTGCGAAAAGAGAGGGGAGGATGATTGCTTGGAGGAAGAGAGTGATACTCCCAGCGGTGCCGATATCAAATTCATAACGTCCTGATTTTATTTTGCCGGGTTTGTAGTGTAATTCTGTTGTGCCGAGTTGAACTTCATTTGTTTCAGCGTTGCAGATCTCTTTGAGCGCTTTAATGGCAGCGAGATGTTGTGCTTTGAGGCCACCTTGCTCTCGGCCGGCGCGGATGTTAGTTATCTTGAATTCTTGTTTGGTGTAGGTGGAGAGGGCAAGAGCTACACGAACGATGGCGCCGCCGCCTTCGCCTTGTGAACCGTTGAGAGTGATCATATTTAGGGGTGAGAGAAGAGAATGGTTAAAAAGATATTGTTTGAAGATGAGGTAAGTTTTTTAAAGTGATATTGTTTTATCTTAGAAATGGCAAAACCAATTAAACGTCTTTATCGCAGCAGAGATGATAAGATCCTCGGTGGAGTCTGCGCGGGGATTGCAGAATATCTGGAGATTGATCCAGTTGTCGTACGTTTATTATGGGTGATTGGAACATTATTATCGATGGGTCTAGGGATTGTTGCTTATATTCTGGCGTGGATAATTATTCCGGAAGAGCGGAAAATGACTTCTCCCAAATAAAAACATTAATAAAACCAATCTCGTTTTTAATCTTCTTGTGGGGACGTAGTATAATCCATTGTGCTTCTGAGCATATGGGTGCAGCCTGGTAGAATTGGGGCCTCCAGTATTGGAGAGTTGAGCTTAAAGCGATGACAAACCTTTCCCTGAAGTCAGCCTTAGATCCGCGTTCAAATCGCGGCGTCCCCACTCTTTCTTTTCTTCGCAAGTTTTTTATTCTCCAACAATTTTAGACCTCTTATGAACGTCCTCTTTGTTTGTAATCAGAATAAAAATAGGAGTAAACTAGCCGAACATCTCTTTCAAGATAAATTTAATACTAAATCTGCTGGTCTTTACAATAACAAACCTCTTAATCAGAAGCAGCTTTCTTGGGCTGATGTTGTGGTGGTAATGGAAGAGGAACAACGTGATGAGGTGGAGAATCGTTTTCCTCAGTTAAGTGTGCAGAAGAGAATACTTTCTTTTGATATTCCTGATGTCTATAATTATGATAATCTCCAGTTAAAAAAGATTTTAGAGATGAAGGTTAGAGAAATATTTCTAGAGAATGTTTCAGTCCTCTAAAGGATGATTTTATTATACTCACTGATGATCTCACATTGTTCTTTTCTATCTTTTGGGAGATAGCTAATCAAGAGGTGTAAAGGCATTCTTACTGGATGAACGACTTGGAGTTCTGAGTAAACGTCTCCTCCTGTATACTCCCCCGTTCTTTCTATCTTATATTCTCTATTTTCTTGGTTAAGATCTTGAAGATTCAAATTAGCAAGAGTGGAAAAAAAGTCTCTCCTTTCGGTATAGGCACTTACATTATAATGTTCTTCTGGTGAGCAAGTACAGGAGATACGTGCAGCATCAACACGATGAGCTCCGTTAGTGAATAGCCAATTTACGATTGGCTCAATAAAAGAACGATGTTCTTCTCGTACCCCACGTGGATAGTAATGTTTCATGTTTTTGAAAAAAGAATTTTTAGTTATATGCTTTTATATATTCTATTATACTCTTTTCCGAAACATTTAAATCTCTCTTTCTTCTACTTCTTTAAATGAACAAAAAAGAGTTTGCTCAACAGATGTTGAAGCTTCTGACGGAATTTCAGAATGCCGCCGAACCGCAGCGGAAGAAATTAGGTAAAAACATTGCGGAGTTCTTTCGGAGATATGAAAGGTTTGATAATGGTGTTATTGCTTTAAATGATGCTGATTTAGAATACGTTGGTTTTGCTGCGGAATTGAATGATTATCGTAAGGAAACGTTTTCGGAAGATGATTTAGTGGTGGCGAAGAGTGTATTGGAAAAGATTGTCAAGAAAAGTAAAAAATAAACTCTTGCCCATAATTATATAAACACTATTTCTTTCTTTATCTCTATGTCTACAAAAGAGGTGTCGTTTTTCGGCAGAAATCGTTTTGCTATTTCCGTTACAACATTAATGGGGACAATTATCGGGGCAGGAATTTTAGGTATTCCCTATGTGATTGCTAAAGCCGGGTTTCTTTATGGTTTTATTCTAATTCTATTGTTTGGGATTGCCTATGTTTATTTGAATCTTTTTTTTGGGGAAATTGTTTTACGTACGAAAAAACAACATCAGTTGCCCGGTTATGCTGAGAAGTATTTTGGCAAGACTGGTAAAAGAATTACGGCGGTGGCGATGATTTTAGGGGTGTATGGTGCGCTTACAGCGTATCTCATTGGGGTTGGTGAAGCGTCGTTTGCGATATTTAAGTGGGGATCACCCTTAGTGTATACTCTTCTCTTTTTTGTTGTCTGTACGATTATTGTTCTGGGTGGGATTAAAGCGATGGGGAAGGCAGAACTCTTTTTAATTCCGTTGCTCGTTGTCGTAGTATTAATGATCGGTATCATTTCGTTTAATCATTTAGAGTATGGTTCGCTTCCTCTCTTTGATATTCATTATTTCTTCCTTCCTTATGGTGTTCTTGTCTTTGCCTATATGGGAATTGCGGCTATTCCTGAGATGAGGGAGGTTTTAGACAAAGACACAAAGAAAATGAAACGAGCAATTATTATTGGTTCGTTGATTCCGTTGTTACTTTATGCTTTATTTGCGGCGATTATTATCGGTGTCGTAGGCTTGGATCATTTCGACTTGTTAAAACCGAACGAACGAATTGCGACGATTGCGTTAACAATCTATTCCAATCATTTTTTGGGTGTGCTGGCAACTATTTTGGCAATCTTGGCGATGTTTACCTCTTTTTTGACGAATGCTATGGCGTTGAAAGAAGTGTATCATTATGATTTCAAACTCTCATCGATTACGAGTTTCTTTTTGACTTTGCTTATTCCTTTGTTGATTGCGGTGTTCGGTATTGCTAGTTTTTTAACGATCTTGGGAGTTACGGGAGCTGTTTCCGGCGGTTTGCAGGGAATTCTCCTGATTTTGATGTATTGGAAAGCACGGCTGCTTGGTGATCGCAAGCCAGAATATGTGATGGGTAGGCAGCGCGTTTTAGGAACTCTCTTCTTGTTGATGTTTTCGTTGGGGATAGTTTATACGGTTTGGAAATTGTTTTGACCCTTCACTCGGTTCTCATTTTTTGTTGATGGTTACTGTTTGTTTTTTATTTTCACTACTCTATTTTAACAAAAATGAGCAAAGGTTTAAATAGAAACACTTCTTTTTGGAGTTAAAGTAACTACTTTTGAGTAGGTCTTTCGAATGGTGGAAGATTTTTAAAAAATAAATGAAGAATATCAAAATGAATACTACACACGCTATTGTAACGGGAACTGTTGTCGCTGGTCTAGCTGGACTTCTCTCTGTCGCTTTACCAAATCGTCGTCCTGTTAGTGATATTGTAATTCCTGATTTTTCGGGACAACAAGTATCATCTAATCCAATTGAGGAGAAAGGTGATTCTCAAGACGGTTATGGCGAACGAGATTATGATGAACTAAATCCGGCTCCACAACCAACTTCTCCTGTTGTTTCTTATGCACCGCGTATTCGTCAAGCACTTTATTCAGGAAGCACGACGGAGAAAGCAGATCGCTTGCGTGCGGTTATTGATGATTATATTTGTCATGATTTGCCGAGAAGTATGATGATTATTGATGATCGTTATGTCAAAGATGATTCTGAAAGCCCACCGGTTGGCCGATCGATGACCATAGATTTAATGTATGGTCTTAAAGGCAGTAGCTCTCTTGTTACGGCGTTAGAAACTCTTCATGATTTAATGACGGGCTATGGAGATGATGATTCTTCGTCACTTGAAGCATTTGTCGTCTACGGGCGTAAAGCGCTTCATTTAGAAGATGCTGTTGCGGATGATGTCGCTAAACAAACTATTTCTTGTCAACAAAAAGGTGAACGAAAATGAATATTAAACATTATATTACTATGCTTGGTCTTGGACTAACTTTAGGACTAACATCAGCACGAGCTAATCCGCCGCAGCCAAATGAGCAAGGACAAATCTGTCTTCCACCGGATCAATTGGAGAAAGTTTGTAGAGAAAATTATTGCCCTCCGGCACCACACTGCCCAAGTAAAGTGGCGCAACCTCGTATTCCTCGTAGTAAATGCGAAGATCATTATGCTTCTACGCCTGGGGTTGTCGGTGTTTGTTTACATGACGATGATGTTGAACGATTGAGTAAATTGGAAGGACTTGTCGTTGAACGTGGTCCAGATAATCTCTGCCCCTGGGGCGGAAGTTATCACTGCGAAGCATTAAGTACGCAAAAAGTAACCGAATATGTCAATCGACCTGTTGATCGTGTTGTTAAAGAACGGGTGGAAGTGAAAGTGAATGATCCGGCAACGCAACAAGCGTTGGAAGAAGCACGAAAACGAATTACGGAATTGCTTGCTCGAAAGCCAACGATTACGTATACTCCTACCCTACAAAAACCAGAAAATGAACTATCTGTTGATTTAGCTGGTTTGGCCCATCTTACGGCGGATGGCAAGACTCCTGTATTCAATATGCGTTTAGGATATCATCACGCGCTTGGTGAGTATTTTATTCTCGGTGTCGAAGGAATGTTCTTGCAGGATAAAAGTAGCACAGAACGATCTACTTCACCAGGTCAAGAATTACTTCCCGATGGAAATACAAAATCGTGGACAGATGTAACCTCTGCCGATAGAAATGGATTTTTTGGCGGTGTCGGCGGCGTTCTCGGCGTACGTGTTCCTTTCCCTGTACTGGACAGTGGAATCCAATTTTATGGTGAAGCGAGTACGGCCCTCTATGCTTTGTTCGGAGAAGTATCCGGTGACAAAGAACGAACGACGTACGTCTATTTACCTGATGGTACTACATTAAAAGGACCGAAGACTATTTCAGAACCTCGACCTCATGATGTTGAAAGGATGTTGGGGGTACTAGCCAATGTTGGGATTGGTATGCGAGTGCCTTTAGGTAGTGATCCATCTGCTCCGACATTTCTGGTTAACGTTGGTGCCGAATATTTGTTAGTGCGAGAAAAAGATAACTCTCATTATATTGGTGGTAAAGCAGGGTTTGGGTTTGAGTTTTAGGAGGACATGATGAAAACGAACACACTCTTTAGATTTGTACTGGCGTTGATGCTGATGGTAGCAGTAGCTCCTTTCGCCGCTGCGGGAAATGTTTCGATTTATGGTTATTGGGTTGGCGCAAATAGTCAGACGCTGACGGTGACGCATGGTGATATTCCACAAATAATGATTACCGCTGATAGTCTTGCTGCGGCAATGAATATTTCTGTGGAATTATTGAAAGATGGAAAGTATGTTAATACACTGCTTAAAGTAGAGAATCTTACCCAAGATTCTTTCAGCAAAGAACTGTCATTAAATACAGCTTCATTACTCGGTGTATATACCGTCAAAGCAACAATCACGAGTTACAATTCTCAGGATACGGAGATATTGACTTTAACAGTTAATCCAAAAGTACAAACTCCACCTCCTCCACCGCCGTCGCAAAATCATGCTCCTATTTTGAATCCGATCGGCAACAAGTTTATTGAAGTAGGAAAGACATTAGAATTTACAGTTACGGCGAGTGATATCGATAATGATGTATTAACTTTTTCAGCAGGTCCTTTACCTCCCGGAACGACATTTAATAGTGCATCAGGGAAGTTTAAGTATTTACCTCAAATTACTGGTGAACACACCATTAAGTTTGTCGTAAGCGACGGCAAAGCGGAAGATTCAGAAACGATTAAGATTATAGTAACTGCGGCTGAAGAAAAACCATCACTACCGCCTCCACCTATTCCGCCGCCACCACCACCACAAAATACTTCTCCAGTGATGAATTCCATTCCTACGTTACAGGTAAATGAAGGGAATACAATTAGTTACACCGTGAGTGGTAGCGATGCTGAACATGATACGCTCACGTTCTACGTTCATACGGTTGAAGATGGTACGGCACCCGATAATAATCTTTTCCCGGTAGTTGTTCCTGCTAGTGCAACATTTGATGCGCACACCGGTGTCTTTACATTCAGTCCAAAATTTGATTTCGTTAAACATCCGCAAAAACAAAAGACGATTCAATTACGATTCAAAGCATACGATGGCAAAGCATTCTCGACGTGGAAATTTGTCAATATTGTAGTTAATGATGTCAATCAAAAACCACACTTTGTCACTTCTGACGATCAAGTCAGTGTCTATGCTGGAGAAACAATTTCCTTAGACTTATATGCAACTGATGCTGATCTGGAAGATGTCCTTTCGTACGCGATGAAGAACGCGCCTGCCACTGCCACATTAATCGGGACACAATTCAGTTGGAAAACAACTATTAATGATGTTGGTAGTCGGGTCATGTCGTTTAGCGTCAGCGATGGTTTGGCTAGTGATACTTACGATGTACAGTTAATCGTCAAAGAGAAAGTGATTGTACCTCCTCCTCCGAAAACTCAATGTTCTGATGGGTTAGATAATGATGGAGATCATCTGGTTGACATGAACGATCCAGGATGTAGCTCGCCTCACGATGACGACGAGACTAATGTGGTTGTTCCACCTCCACCGCCCCCACCTTCTCCACCACAGAATACTCCTCCTGTCATTGGCAGTATTCATACGATCTCTGGTAAAGAAGGACAACTAATTCAATTTTCATTTACGGTCTTTGATAAAGATGGTGATACGTTAGTTGTGACACCATACTCTGCTGATGCAATTTTAGCCGATCTTGCTCCAATTAGCGGTGAAGGCGTTCATATAATTAACAATCATGATGGCACATTTAGCGTGCAATTGAAACCTTTGTACAGCTTTGTCAAGCATCCTCAGATGAGTCGTTCATTTACATTGATCTTAGAATTAAGTGATGGTAAGATGAAGACTTCACGATTGGTGAATGTTATTGTTGAAGATGTTAATCAGCTTCCTCAATTTCAGCCAATCAGTGACAAAATGGTCTATGCGGGAGATAATTTGACGTTCCCCGTCGTGGCTACTGATGCAGATGCTGAAGATACTCGGAATTTTGCTGTGCAGAATCTCCCTTCGGGAGCGAAGTATACGCGCAGCGGTTTCGCTTGGCAGCCAACAGTTAATCAAGTTGGAATGTATACTGTTACGTTTACAGTCAGCGATGGCTTTGCCACGGTGAGTGAGCCAGTTACAATCACAGTGTTAGCGAAGAATGATGGCGGACATAATCCTCCACCACCACCTCCTCCACCAGTTCCACCATCCCCACCACCAGCGATAAAGACACAATGTTCGGATGGTCTCGATAATGATGGTGACGGATTGGTTGATATGAAAGATGCGGGCTGCAGCTCGCCGCAGGATGATGATGAGAAAGATAGTCCTTCTCCTGTTCCTCCTCCGCCAGTCATAGCACCAGCAAAAGTGGACTTCGTTGACTTTAACATTACTTCAGTGAAGATTGCACCGGAAGTAGTGATTCTGTCTCAGTTTAATACCACACAAGTGTTGATTACGGTGGATAATGAAAGTTCAGTTAAGGCAGAAGATGTACGTGCTGTGGTGATGATTCCTGATTTAGGTTTAATCCAGTCGACGCGAACGTTTGATCTTAATCAGCATAAAGATAAGACTATTGGCGTGGCTTTAGATATCCCTTACGGGACACCGGCAGGAACGTACCTTGTACAGATCGTTGTCGAGAATGAACAGTTTCACACAACGACGTATCGCCAGTTAACCATTGTCAAATAGGGAATGGCTGTAGTTACTTTGAAATACTAAAAATGGCGAAAGATTTATATATAACCAACATTTTGACAAGTCAATAGGGAGTTATTTCCCTAGTCCTACTCAAGCTCATAAGAGCAAGAAGAGGAAATATTTTGGAGGAAGATAAAATGAGAAAACTACTAAACGTAATGGCTTTTTTCGTCATTAGTGTACTGTTAGTTTCGATGGTTAGCGCTGCTGCTGTTAGCGAAAGCACACTCGGTAGCCTAACTGCTGCGGAAGCTCAAATTACAGTAAAAGTTAATGATGAAGAAACAAATAGTAACCTTCTCTCAGTTGAAGAAGGAAAAAAATTAAATATTGAAGTTAAGTTAGAAATGCCTGCTCAAGTTAAAGATGCAGCGGGCAACCTTGTTGACGCACAAAGTGCAAAACAAATTGAAGTACTCGCTCGAATTAGCGGCTACGAATACAACAGCTACACGCCGTTGGAAGACGTAACACCGGTTTTCGACTTTAAAGCTGGTACAAAGAAAACTGTTAGCCTTGAGTTAACCTTACCAAATGATATTAGCAATGACAAAAATACGCTTCGTGTTTTTGTTCTTGACCGAAATTCAAATGAAATCGTCAAAACGTATGGACTCAGTATTGAATCCCCGCGACATGCTGTTGATATCAACAACGTCTACTTCTCCCCAGGAGAAACCGTCAAAGCTGGTCGAGCTCTTTTAGCAACACCTGTTCTTGAAAACTACGGTGACCGAACTGAAGACGATGTTGTTGTTACGGCTGAAGTTCCTGCTCTAGGAATCAAAGCAACAGAAGTTGTCAAAAGTATCGACGCCAACGATCGCAAAGACGTTCCAGAAATGTTTTTGTCTATTCCTGCAACCGCCGCTGCTGGTGATTACGAAGTAAAAGTTACTGCCGAATACGATAAGTATCGGAAAGCAACGAAAACGTACACCGTTAAAGTTGTTGCAAATGAAATGTTCCAGCAAACTGATAAAGTATTGCTTGCTGTTGGACCTGAAGCACAAAGCGTTGCACCTGGCAAAACTGCCACCTACGGTGTTGCTTTGAGCAACGAAGGTACAACGACCAAAGCTTTTACGTTTGACGTTGCAACTGGTGGCAATTGGGCAACCGCTTCCGTTAGTGAAATGTTGGTTGTTCTTGCTCCAGGACAGAACAAAGTTGTCTATGTTGACGTTACTCCTGCCGCTGACGCTACAGCTGGCGACCACATGGTCTCCGTTGCAGTTAAAGCTGGCGCTGAAACCGTCCACACTCTTGCTTTGAAAGCGACAGTAGTTAACGCTGCTGCTCCTGCTGCCACCGCAAGTGACTTCAACCTGCGCAATGGCCTTGAAATTGCTCTGATCGTTCTAGTAGTCTTACTAGTGATTATCGGCTTGATCATCGGCTTTAGCAGATTGAGAAAAGACGACGACGAAGAACAAACGTACTACTAAGTACGGTTTTATCTTCTTCCATTTTTTTCTTTTTTTTCTTTTTTTTGGGAAGTGGGATTTATTTTTTAGATTGTGGTTTGTTGGGACTTCGAAAAATGACGGACACACTCGATATTAATTCACATTCTTTGGAAAATTTGTGTGCTATTCTGAGAAATTCTCCTAAAAGTTATTATAACGATGATTATAATAGAAATAAAATTTTATTTTATGCGGTAATGAGAGAACATGGTCTTGAGAACAAAACTGATTATCCTTATTTTAAGCGTCAACGTGATCAAGATGGTCCTGTTGATTATCTTTTGCCGAGCGGTTTTTGTTCGCTTAATGATGATGGTGGTGATTTAAATGATCCCTATCCTGGAACATTTTTCTTTGATTCAATCCCTCCGGAAGAGGTTATTCAATTTGAAACAACGCTTCGACGAGTGGTCAATAACTCCCTCTCTGTAGGTCAACCATTGAAATCTGCAATTGTACATCGAAGACCATACGTTCCAGGCAGCAAACCATTAGTCTTTGATACAGTTAATTATTGGGTTTGGAAAAATTTTCTCCCTACACTTGATGGTATCAGTTATCTCGCTGTTGGTGGTGGTCTATTGTATTCCCTTTTTGGTGGAGATCCAACACTGTTATTGACAGGAATGGCTGGTCTTGCTGGTTCCTTCGCTATTGAAAAAGGAAGTCTATATGGTTCAGCATTTTCTGAAAGATCAGCACGAAAAGTGGCTTGTAAGACGTTTCATGATGAATATCTTCCACGAGCGTTACAAAGTTCAGAGGCGTACGATTTTAACATTATTCAGAAAGTATTATGAAGATTATTTTTGACTATTCTTCGGTTTAATAACTTATTTAAACTCTCTTTTATCGTCTCTAAACTATGGATATTGCAATTATCGGGGCTGGACCAATTGGCTGTTATACTGGCTATTTATTGGCTAAAGAAGGCCATTCTATAACGATCTATGAGAATCATCCGCAGATCGGCTCGCCGATTCAGTGCACAGGTATTTTGACTTCTGATTTTGAGGAGTTGGGCTTTCCCATTGATTCTTTTTTAGTGAATACGATTGATACGATCGAAGTATTTTCTCCTGCTCAGCAGAAGATCGCGATTAAACAGAAAGATTATATTGTCTGTCGGATTAAATTTGATAATTTCTTCGCGGACAAAGCCAAACAAGCTGGAGCTAAGATCTTGGTGAATCATAGTTTTACAAGGAAAGAGGGTAACGAATTAGTTATTACCAATTCTAAGAGCAATAAGGAAATACGTGTTACGCCGGAGATCGTTATTGCCGCCGATGGACCGCTCTCGCCGACGGCGAAAGCGTATGGTTTTTACTTGCCGGAGAGAGAGAATTACTATGGGATTCAGGCTGTTGTCGCGGGGAAGTTTGAACCACATACAATTAAGACATATTTTGGCAACGAGATTTGTCCGGGGTTGTTTGCCTGGGTTGCGCCAGAATCGGCAACCTCAGCACGGGTGGGTGTGGCGACGTTGAAGAATAGCAAACATTATTTTGACAAATTTATGAAAGAGCATAATTTTACGGCAAAAGAAATTCAGGCTGGTACAATTCCAGTCTATCACCCGCGGCAGAAGCTGCAGCAGGATAATTGTTATGTCGTTGGCGATGCCGCTGGGTATGTCAAAGCAACGACTCTTGGTGGTCTGATTCCTGGTTTAAAGCAGGCAGAAGTTCTCGCACGGAGTATTATTACTGGTGAGAATTATGAGCGTGGCTGTGCTTCTCTTCGTAAGCGGCTGTTACTGCATCGTCGTGTGCATACGATCTTTGAAAAATTTTCAGATAGAGATTGGAATTGCTTGGTATCCTATGTGGGACAACCACGTGTTCAAGCGGTGTTTGAGAAGTATACGCGGGATAATCCAATACCGTTGATGGGATTGTCGTTGTTGAAAGAACCGCGGTTGTTAAGGTTTGTGAAGTATTTAGTGTGATCTTAATATTAAGAAGAAAAAGAAAAAAATTAGCAAATTCTCCCTACATAATTTGTGGCAACTCCTAGCGTGTAGAAGAGTGATCCCCAACTAATGTTAACGTTAAAGCCGAGTGCTAGGGGGGCGATTTGGATTGCTAATCCCATTCCAGGATCAGATTCAGCTACGTTCTTTCCCATTGCGCCAAGCGTTAAGCCAGCAAGGTATGGGAGTGCTGATGCGCCCGCTATTGCAGCATATTTCCTGCTATTCTCACTTACTATTTCTACAATTCTTTCAAGTTTCTGTACCATTTTTGATACCTCGTTATTTTCGTATATTTTTGAGGATTTTCTATACTTATAAGATTTAGTTGTTATTTTAGATAACAACATTTATATTGTTCACTCATTTCTTTTGTACTATGGAAGATAATATTATTGAGAAGTTGAGAAATAGTGGTCTTACGGGCAACGAAGCCAAAGTTTACTATGAGTTGCTCAAGAAAGGGCAGCTCTCGGCGAACCAAATTGCGCGAAACATTGGCATGGATAGAACATTAACCTATACCGTTTTAAATCATCTCATTGAGAAAGCGATGGTTAATTATGTTATTATTAGTAATAAGAAATTATTTAATGCTTCTTCTCCGGAGAATCTATTGAATCCATTAAAAGAGAGAGAAGCATACGTTCAAAATATTATTCCTGAGTTAAAAGCAGTTGAAAAATTTATTGGGGTTGTTCCTGAAATTTCAGTTTACGAAGGAAAAGAAGGAATTAGGGCATTTTCTAGACTTTTACTAAAAGCCAATTATTTTGATTCTTTCGGAGCGACTGGTCGTGCTTATGACCTGTTGATTGAATCTCCTCGCTTAGCAAAAGATCTTGAAAAAGCAAAAGTTAAAATTAGAATGATTATGCATCCCCAACATGAAGCGCATCCAATGATTTTAAAGAACAGTAAAGTTCGGTTTTTAAAAGTGGAAAGTGAAGCAACAACGACTATTTTTGGAGAGTATGTTGCAATCCATGTTGTTATGGAAAAGCCAATAATAATCTTGATTAAAAATAAATATATTGCTGAAACATACAAAAACCATTTTGAGGTTCTGTGGACTATTGCCGAAAAATCTGATTAATCCTTAGATAACTTTGCATAATTCAATATTTTATCTGCAAAGCACTAAAAAAATTTGTTTTTTGTGCGCCAGAAAAGTTGTTACTTTTCTCAGCGTTCTCAAGAGGAGGTGAAATACGTGAAATGAGAAACCGATCTCATTTCCGTACAGAAATAGAATCTTTGTTCTATTTCTTGTAGTCGTAATTTTGGCATAAAAATAATTATCAATTTGCCAAAATTACTATTTTTCAAACTCCTCTTTAGTTTTATAATTATCTCTAGGCTTATTTCTCTTAATCAGCAAATCTCGCCAACAACCTCACATATTCTTTAGTCAATCCGCCGAGGCGGAAGATAATCACTTCTTTTATTCTCTGCTCGCGGGCGATGGTTAGGTCTTGTTTCAATTTCTCGAGAGAGAGGATTGGTTCGTTACCCTGAATACCGCTGGCAATAGTGCCGAGAGCTGGAATATATTTCTTGCCTAATTCTAGTTGTCCTTTTTCGAAATTATCTCGGAGAAAACTATTGTTAAAGTCGTGTAGTGAATGATAAAACATCTTGACAACTTTTACTTTGGGATTTTGATAATGGAGGCCGACCCATTCCAACTTCTTTCGGCTTTTTTCATCGAATGGATAATACTCAGCAAGATAAATTTCTCCATAGTAGGAATTAATGAATTCAGAGATGGTAGTTTTATTGGCGTTAAAATGAAAAAACTCAGTACAGAAGAGACTGGCATTTTGGGTTGTGGGTAATTCTAAATCAAGCATCACAGGAATTACTTCTTTTTTCAATTCGTCGAAAACATTTTGCAGCGCCTTGCGTTGTGAGAAAGGTGAAATCCAATAGCCTTCTTTTTTCTTGAGGACTGGCCAATAAATTGTTTCGAGAAGATTTTTATGGGAAGAGAGTTCTCGTTGGAATGATTTAAATGCGGTTAATCTGGGTGCAGCGAGATAGACTTTTGTTTTCCAGGTAACGAGATCTAGTTTGGCGAGGTTCTCCGTTGTGGGGAATTCTTCAAAGAAGCTGATGAGCATAGAGAATAGAACACTATTATCATTAATATATTTTTCCACACGCTAAATGTATTTATAGGGATTATTTTCTTATTCTGGGTTATGATGGAACTCCCCCTGGCTGTGGCAATCGCCGCCCTTCTTCATGAAGGAAAGATTTTGCTGATAAAACGGGCAAAAGGCAGCTATGTTGGGTTATGGGGCTTACCTGGCGGTAAGATTGAGAAGAGTGAGCATGTTTCAGATGCTGCTCAACGCGAAATTTTTGAAGAAACGGGAATTAAAGCTGATTTTGTTAATCACCTTGGTTTTGTTTCCGAGCATCTGAAAGAGGATGGTGTCGTTCATCAACACTTTCTGCTTCATCTCTGTGAACTTAAACCACAGACAACGGCGTTTGTTCAAGGAAGAGAGGGGGCTCTACAGTGGTTCCCTCTTTGCGATTTACCTCAATCTAAAGAACAGATAATCCCCAGTGATTATGTGATGATTGAGAAAATGGTTTTGCAGTCTGGTAAAAATTATTATAATTGTGTTGTTGAAAAGAATGGAGAGGAGCATGTTATTCAGAGATTTGAGTGAGAATATCGTCTCGAGCAGCGATAGAATTATATAGCTCTTTTTTTTGTTCATTCTTATGTCGACATTACTTGCTTGTTTGTCAACGGGAAAAGGAACATGGTCGGAAGTGACGAAAATAATGCAGGCAGAGCCTTGGACGGCAGTGTATCTGATTACGAATCAGTTTGGTAAAGAGAATTTTACAGTTCCGCCGGGGAATGTGCAGTTGCTGGTGCTTAATTCGGATAACGATTCTGTTGAGATGGTGGTGGAGCAGATTAAGAAAGAATTGAAAGGAAAGATCAATGATTTTGAAGTAGCTTTGAATATTGTTTCTGGTTCGGGCAAGGAGCATATGGCTTTGCTTGAGGCAGTGTTAGAACTGGGATTGAATTTCAGGTTGGTTACGGTGCTTAATGGTCAGATGGAAGTGTTGGGGTTGAAGAGGTAGAAGAATTGTCTTTATTCTCTATTTAATCTCTTCAAATTCTCCGATCTTTGTATTCTTTCGGACATTATTCCATTTGAAATAGCGACCATTCATCGCAATATATATTCCGTTTGGAAGAGTTTGTACAAACGCTAATGCGCTGCCGAGATTAAATAATCCATCAGAACTACCGAATTTGTACGGAATCATTGCGCCAGTGAGAACAATTGTTTTATTTTTTACTTTATCGGCGAGTACTTTGGCTGTTTCGACCATTGTACCTGTTCCATGAGTAATGAGTATTTTATCTTCTTTTGTTTTGATGCAGTGTTGAGTGATTATTTCTCGATCTTCTTCAGTCATATTAAGACTATCAACCATCATCAGAGTTTTGATATCAACTGTAAGGCGTGAGCGTCCGAGATTGAGCATTTCCGGAATGTGAGTATCTTTGAAGAAGAGTTCTCCGTTTAGTTCGTTGTATTCTTTATCAAACGTTCCGCCAGTGATGAAGATTTTAATGGTCATATACTTCTGAGAAACGGTTAAATCTTAATAAGTTTTATGTTTTTGAATTTCTTTCACTTCTTATTTTCTTCGACATACACTGTTCTTCCATCGGGATCAGATAATTCCATTGCTCGACCATTTTCTGTTTCGTACATTTCAGTTTTAATGTATTTCCAATCGATACGATTACAAAGAAGATCTAAATCATCAACGCTAAATCCCAATCGATCTTTGACACATTTCTGTTGTGAATCTTTTCGTGTTGTGGGATACAACTCTAGGAGAACATCTCCTAATTGATATGAATAATGTTGCGGTCCGTTGCCGTGCTGTTCTGGCGTAAAAGAAATATCTAATAATCCTTCATAAAATTCTCTCAATGATTCTAATTCTTTTGTTCTCAAGACTAGTTGGGATAACGAGCTCATTGCATGACACCGTACCAGCGATATAACAGGCGATCAACAGCTCTGGTGAGACCATATTCTTTTCCAGTAATTTTGATACAGGTCCCTTGTAATTGGATGGAAGACGTATCGTTGATTTCTAGTTCGATGGTTGGCGAGCCGTTTGGATTGGCGCAACTGACAATTTTTCTTTCGGGGCAGACTACATCATTTTCAGTAGTGCAGGCACCAATCGGCGCGCGGTTCATAACTTTAGCAAGATTGAGACTTAATTCTGAGATCGCTAATGAATAATATTTGTCTGATGTTTCGGGGTTGATCGCTACATAAATATCGGGCTGTTGATTAAATGAGTCGTTGAGTTGACCCGTAATCGTGACGTTCTCAAGATCTCTTGGTCCAAAATGGAGCGGTGTTTTGTAGAGGGTGCCGAGAACGTAGACATCTGCCCACCACAAACCATCATTTTTAACAATGCTATGATCTCCATACATATAGCCGCGGTCTTTAGAAAGTTTTCCTTGTTTGTTGAGATCGTGAAGGGTATCGACGGGCAAGGCATTAGGTGCGCTGGAGAATTTAAGTACAGAAAATGTTCCGGATGCTAAGGCGAGGATGACGGCAATGATAACTATGATTGTGATTAATTGTTTTCGTTCTTTTTTCTTTTGGTGGGGGAGAGGGTCAACTTTTGGGAGGTCTGTTTCATTCATTGCCTTTTCTAGTTTGATTTCAGTCATGTTTGCTCAAAAATCCGGAAACAGGTTTATATAACTTGTGGAAACAGAGGGATTTGTTGTTATCTTCTTATAGCTGCTTGAAGGATAATTTCTATTTCTGATAGGGCAACATATTCTCTGCTCACTTTTTGCAATTCTCCATTTATACATTCTCTGTCGCGAATACAGACTGAGTTACCTACGGTTTCGTAGAATCTAAGATGAGAATAGTTAGTCCTTTCAGCAATTCTCATTGCTTCTTCTCCGTCGCGTCCTCGATAGATGACATTCTTATCTTTGTCCAAAACAGCACATAACATCCAATTAATTGTATCTTCCATTTTTCTTTCCTCCAACCATTTAATTTTTCTTCAACGTCTTGATAAATTCTTCGACTGGCTTAACACACTGTTCGCGGAAAGAATCTTCCCCCAGTGCTGCACAGTGATCGGTGATAATAACGTTTCCTTTTCCCATCAGTGATGCGAATTGCGGCGAACAAACATCAACCCCCACTCCTCGAAACTTTCCGCTTTTCCATTCATTTATCAGCGCTTCTTCATCAATGACTTCGGCGCGCGAGGTGTTCACGAAAAAAGAATTTCTTTTGATCAAGGCAAAACAGTCTTTGTTGACCATTTTTTCGGTGTATTTATTTAATGGAACGTGAACGGTAATTATTTCTGCTTGTTTCAAGAGTGTTTGTTGGTCGACCATTGTCACATTTAATTGTTTGACCAGTTCTTGATCTTGTGGGATAACATCGAAGGCAAGTACTTTAGCGTCAAAGCCTTGCAGTTTTTTGGCGACGAGTTTACCAATAGCACCAAATCCGAGAACTCCAACGGTTTTTCCCTTAAGTTCGGCGAAGGGCTTTTTTGAATCTTCGCGGAGGAGTGAGAGGATGAGATAGAGAGTATGTTCGGCAACGCTATTGGCGTTAGTCCCGGGACAATGAATGAGTTGAATATTTTTTTGTTTTAACAGTTCGAGATCAAGATTATCTGTTCCAACACTGCAGATGACAACGTACTTTAATTTTGGCATTTTTTGTAATTCACTGGCTTTTAATGGGGTGAATGTTCTGAGGACGACGGCTTCTATTTCGGGGAAAGAAGATGTTTGTAAGAAGTGGTCATTGCTTACTTTGGTTAGTTTTGTATTCTGTTCTAAGAGCTGTTTGGCGTCAGGATGGATTTCGCCGATTAAGAGTGTTTTCATAAGGTACTATTTTTGAAGAGGGGATATATAAATCTTGGGGAAAAAAGATTCTATGTGACATATTTTTAAAATTCATAATATTTTTATACTTGCATTCCACTTTTTATGTTATGGTTGAAAACTTATTTGTACGTGAAACAGAAACGGGCTATACGGGTGGCCTGTATCGTGCTGAGCCACAGAAGCAGATTAGTGGTTCTTATATTACGGCTGTTGATAGCAAAGAAAAAAGAATAAAGTTTAAACGACCTTGGACACCGTGGAGTCCTCTTCAAGATGCACTGGACTTTACGGATGGTGATGTCTCTGTCTATTTTGAAGAAAAAGATGAAGAATTTGTCATTAAACGAAGTGAAAATTATGAAGCGCATTGTTATTGGGACGATCTTGCGGTTGAAGAATTAGGGAGAATACCTCTTTCTGTTGGAAGAGAAGCAGCCAAACGACGTTGTCTGGATGATTTTCTCGTTCATTATCCGCGAAAACATGATGGTTGCTATTCTGTGAGAGACGGTCAGCTCGTTCCTCATTCTGAGTATGATAAGAAGTATCTTTTACGTCAGAATGAATTAGAATGGAAAGAATTGTGAATCATTTAGTATCAGAGTTATATCTCTTCCACAGTGCTGTTAACTCTGCCACGACGCTTTTATAATCCAGGATTCCTTCACCGGAGGTTGCTGAAAAAAGAGGTTGCAACTTTTTTTCTGTCATAGAAGCTTCATATTCTTTGACAAATTCAAATGGTTGCATCGCTGCGACGTTTTCTAATGAAGAATGACGGACAGAGATAATCGTGTAGACCATGTGCACGCCGATGTCGTATTTTGCCATTCCATCCAAGATATTCATCAGTGGTTGAGGATCGTGCTGGGGATCAGAACTGAACGCTATTTTGAATTTCTCAAATTCAGTTCTTAATTTTTGGGTTTGGATTTCAGCTTCAGCCATTAACATGTTAAATTTGAGAAAACTGAACGGCAGTTTGGCTTTCATCTGTTTCTCTGAATAGACAGCGATTCCTTCTAGTTGAATGCCCCTAAAGAAATCAAAAAAATCTTTGCGCAAGTCTTCTATTTTGAGCGAGGCGAAGTGACGTTTTCCATGAGGAAATGTCAAAATCAGGCGCATACCCGTTTCGTTTGCTTTTTTGATTGTCTGATAGACATAATCATGCCAGAGATGGGTTATCTCGTGAACTACGGTTCTTTTGAGCATATGCCGCAACAAGAAGCCACGAGAGCGCATGATATTCTTATAGTTCAATTCAACAGTAGGAATTCCCAGATTGGAGTATGCTCTTCCACAGAAGTCTGAAGAAGAACTTTGAAATTTATCTTCATATTCAATATCAAAGACGATTTCCGGTAGAACCAGGGCATATTTATGTTTACGGCAGACTTTTAAGATGACATCAATAAATAATTGGGGATTTTCCACTGCCGACGTGTTAAAGTTAATCGTCACTTTTCGTGAATCGAGAAGAAATGTTTCGGTTTCAATTATGGTCATACTAATTATGAGGATGGCGGGATTTATAATTCTTCCGAGAAGAAAAATAAGCCCCTGCCGCGACTTTTGAGCCACTTCCCACTGGTCAAGTCTGCAAGGCACTTATATAAATTCTTCCTCTGTTCAAATTGAAAAGTAAGGCTTAGAATGGAATTAGATGTTTCGACTATAAGAGTAAGTAAGAACGATCTAAGATGCGGTCTAAAATTACCAAGAGTTATGACTCTGGAATTAGCTGAATTTATTGGGATCATGATGGGTGACGGCCATTTAGGTTATTATCGTGGAACTTTGGGAAATGGGAAACGCTATGTCAATTATCAAATTAAAGTCGCCGGAAATAAAGCAGAAAAAATATATTTAGAAAGCATTATGAGTTTATTTCGTTCTTTATTTAGCTTAGAATTGAAATATACTCAAGATACTGCTCCAAATGCGATTATCTTACGAAAGCAGTCAAAGGGTGTTCTCCATTTTCTGAACCAAGTGTGTGGCATTCCTATCAATTCTAAAGTTGAAATAGCAATGGTTCCTGAGATAATTCTAAAGAGCCAGGATGACAATATCAAGAGAGCTTTTTTACGTGGCTTAGCGGATACAGACTTCAGCGTCTGCTTTAAAAATAAATATAAAACTAAACATTGTTATCCGGTCATAAAAGGTACGTTCAAGAGTAAAAGACTAATTCAAGATTTAGAATTATTATTTCAAAGATTAGATCTTCGATACAGCACTTACTATGATGAAGAAAGACATGACTCTCGTTTTGGAGATTATATTAATCATAGTATTTATTTGAATGGTAAAGATAATTTTCATAAGTGGATTCAAACAATAGGTTTTTCTAATCCAAAATTTCAAGTGAAAGTTCAGCAATGGCTAAAACACGGCTTCTGTCCGCCAGGATATAAATAAGCCCCTGATGGGATTTGAACCCATGGCCTACGGTTGATTCGGAAATACTGTGTACATACAGATCTCGATACGAAACCGTCGCTCTACCACTGAGCTACAAGGGCGCTTTAATATGGAAATAGGGCTTCTTTTTTAAATTATACTAAACCGTTATAGAATTACTGACTCTACGCGGTTGGATATAAAAAATAAGACAACGATCTTATTTTTGGATATTTGTATTTTACTGTTTAGCATTTTTTCTTGTGATGTTTTTTAAATAAACCCCCTTTTAACCATTAGATGAATCAAACAATTCCTTCCGTTCAGTATATTTACCATAATCAGCCGCCCAGACTGAATTTTCCTTTTCCATTGAAATCTTTAGAATCCGTTGTCTTTTGTTCTGTTTTAAGTGTACGTAGGGAAGCTGGAGAGAATCGTTGTCATGATGCGACCCGCTTGCTGGGAGACAAGATGATGACTTCCTCTTTAGTTTCAAAAAGATTTTCTGGTGCTCGCTATTTTGTTATGGGAAGCGATGGTCCTTTTAGAGAAAGTTATGGAAATTTTCATCATCTGGGGTTATTAGTTGTTCCTCTCAAAGAGAAAAGAAAATGGACTACTCATTCTCTTGCCATTGATCCAGATCATAATGCCCTTTATTCAGGTGATACACGGTCGGGGGCAGTTTTTTCTCCTTCTTCTTTAGAAAGTGTTTTTCCATTACTTTCACGTTATTACGGCGGAAGATGGACTGCTCAATATCTCTTTGAAAAAGAGGGAAGATATCGTTGGTTAGAGGAAGAACAAAGCCAGATCGCTGATTATTTTTTGAAATATGAAGATGATCTACTGTAGGTGCTGCAGTAATTCTTCTTTTGTCGGCCATTTCTTTTGACATTCAAAACAAATGGGGTATTGTTTTTCTAATCCTGGTTTGCGAATAATCGTTCCTTTTAACTTCTCTAGGAATAGCTCTTGGATCGCTTTTCCACAGATGCTGCATTTTGTCATAGGATGCTTGAATTGAATTGTTATTTTAAATTTATCTTTTTTTTAGGATTGTTTTTTAAAGAAAGGCTGGTTTTAAGGTTTAATGAAAAGACAATCAATACTCCTCTCTCAACAACTTAAAAATCTTGGTATTCATTCTAGTGTTAACTCTGTTGATGATCTTATTGAGTGTTGGGATCAATTAACTTCGGAACAGCGAGTTGAAGGCTATCGTCTTCTCAGTGCGGCAGAAGAAAGAGTTGAGGTGGCGGGATATTCTATTCGTCAATATCGGTCTGCGCGGGATCGCAAGTCTGTTTCTTGGTTGAGAAATTACATTCTGAATGTTGTTCCTGATTGTTCCATCTTCAACGGAATTGGAGATGGTGATTCAACGCTGTGCAATGTCGCGGAATGCGAAGAAAGAGTGGTGGGATACGTCAGTCATGATGAAGATTCTTGTTTTCGTTATGTTCACGAAATTGTCGTGGCATCTAAGTATCGTCGTCGAGGTGTGATGTCTGGTCTTCTTTCATCAATTGAAGGTGATGTTCCTCTTGGATTGTTAGTTCATTCGACGAATCAGCGGGCTCAGCAAGCTTTTGCTCATTTTGGATTTGTTCAACGAAGTTCGACTCCTGATGGTTATCTTTTTTTGGTAAAAGAATTTTGAATGGAAAACAAGCACAACTAATATAAAATAAGCGATAATTCTTACTCTATGCGTAAACGTTTAGCGATTATTGATCGAGAAAAATGTCATCCGATGGAATGTGGAAATTATCTTTGCGCTAAATTGTGCCCCGTCAATCGAGCAGGGGCGGATTGTATTTTCCCAGGGGATGATCCTGCTAAGAAAGCGCGCATTGATGAGATTCTGTGCACTGGTTGTGGTATTTGTCCCAATCGCTGTCCTTTTGGCGCGATTCAAATTATTAATTTGCCCGATACGTTAAACAAAGACCCCGTGCATCGCTATGGGGAGAATATGTTTGAATTGTATTCTTTACCAAGTCCTTTGTTTGGGCAAGTGACGGGTATTTTGGGGAGAAACGGTATCGGAAAATCGACGGCGTTAAAGATTATGGGAAATATCTTGAAGCCAAACTTAGGGAAGTGGCAGAATCCGCCGGATTTTAAAGATGTTATTTCTTATTTCAAAGGAACGGAGACGCAGAAGTTCTTGGAGAAATTGCATAAGAATGAGATCACGTTCTCCTATAAACCTCAGCAGGTGGATTTAATTCCCAAACAGTTTAAGGGAACAGTGCGGGATTTGCTGCTCAGAGCAGATCTCAAAAATCAACTGGCTTCTGTTGTAGAGAAACTACAGTTAGAGCATTTTCTGGATAATGATATTGCCACTATTTCTGGAGGAGAATTACAACGGGTGGCGATTGCGGCAACAGTATTAAAAGATGCCAATCTCTTTCTCTTCGACGAGCCGACATCCTATCTTGATATTAAACAGAGGATTAATGCGTCTCTGTTTATTCGTTCTCTGGCTGTTCCGGAGAAAGCAATTATCGCAATTGAACATGATTTGATTATTCTCGATTATATGACTGATTTAATTAATATTATGTATGGACAGGAAGGGGCATTTGGGGTTGTTTCTGGTGTTAAATCGACGCGAGAAGGAATCAATGCGTTTTTAGATGGTTATCTTAAAGAAGAAAATGTACGCTTTCGCGATCGTCCATTAAAGTTTGATAAATCACAGGATGGGCGTAAGAATTTACCACGTCATTTAATTTCGTGGGAGAACTTGCATAAAAATCTTGGTAAATTTAATCTGACTGCGGAACGAGGAACGTTGTATAAGAATGAAATTGTGGGCATTCTGGGAGAGAATGGTATCGGTAAGACGTCGTTCATCAAAATTTTGGCTGGACTTATTGCAGCTGATAGCGGTAGTGTTGATTCGCAGGTTAAAGTCGCTTATAAACCTCAATATCTTGATACTGGTTCAGATGTGCTGGTCAGTGATTTTTTAGAGTTGGCAATTACTAAATATCCCCATCAATTGATTAAACCATTGGATATTGAAAAATTGTTTAGTCAGAGATTAACGGAACTGTCAGGGGGGCAATTACAGCGGGTGGCGATTGCCTATTGCTTATCGCAGGATGCTCAACTATTTTTGTTAGACGAACCTTCTGCGTATCTTGATGTGGAGCAACGTTTGATTGTTTCTAAAGTGATTAAGACGGTGGCGTTTGAGCGCGATGCGACGGTTCTTGTTGTCGATCACGATCTGTTGTTTATGGATTATGTTTCGGACCGATTGATTGTGTTTACGGGGACACCGGCTCAAGAGGGATTGTTGCGCGGGCCTTTTTCTTTGGAAGAAGGAATGAATACTTTTTTAAAAGAGCTAAGTATTACATTACGTCGTGATCCGGCTTCGCATCGTCCACGAATCAATAATCCGGGGAGTGTTAAAGATCGTGAACAGCGGGATGAAAATAAGTGGTACTACAGCTAAGGGAGATGGTGTTTAAAAATGGCAATGAGTAAAAAGTATTTGGAAAAACGAGAGAAAGATATCAAGAAAGAGCTGACTGATCTAGAAGTAAAATGTAAAGGCGGCAGTGGAACGAAAGATGATTATATTCAACTGGCGAAGTTGAAGAAGAAGTTAAATTAATAAATGAAAAGTGTTTAATAGAAATAATGGAGGAAAATTCTTTACCACATCTTGCAGCACCATATAGACCATCACTGCTGGTGCAACTTGAAAAAGTACTCGTCTTAGGAATGCAAATAGTCTTTGTTTTATCTGTTCTCTATCTAATTATTGCGGGAATTTATTATCTTTCTAAAAGAGAAAGACTTGGACCAAAGTGGTTACTAGGGGTGGCAATAGTTCTCGCTTTGCTTTCAATTCCTTTTTTCTCGTTTGGTATTTTTATGGGATTAATTGGGATCGGGGAATATAGATAACTCTCTCAGTATGTTAGGACAATGTTATTTTTCCAGTTTAGGGAGTCTCTATTCCCATTTTCAACTTCGATGAGGGCTAGTATCAAAAATAAAACTCATTACTTCCCCTTCCTCTTAAAATTCTTCCTAAAGCCAACCGAAAACTATTTATAGAAACATGTTTTACATGTTTAACATGGCAATCCAAATAACGGTTCGGGAAGTAGATGAGGGGGTCTTTCGTGAATTTAAAGCGGAAGCAACAAAACAAGGGCTAACTCTTGGTTCAGCTCTTACTTTAGCAATGGAAAAATTTCATCACGATCTCGATAAAAAGAAGAAATTTACTTCCTTAAAACCAATCTCTTGGGGAAAAGGTACAGAAAGAGTGAGTGAACAAATAGATGAATTACTTTATGGAGAATAATTATGATCTTTATTGATGCTAATATTTTTATAGCGTGCGATAATAAGGATGATGTTCATCACAATCGTGCTCAGAAATTATTTCAAGAGATTGAAAATGGTAAATATGGACATTATTTTACTTCGGATTATATTTTTAATGAAGTGGTTGGTGTGACATTTAGAAAACTAGGAAAAGAACGTGCACGTGTTCTTGGTACTCAGATAATACACTCCATTCCTATGATAAATGTTGATGATCATCTTTTGAAGCAATCATGGAACGCCTTTTCTGAGAGTAATTCTAAACTTAATCTTGTTGATTTTACTAATGTTACTATCTGTAAAATTGCAAAAGCAGAAAATATTGCCACGTTTGATAAAGAATTCTTAAAGGAAGGAGATTTAAAAGTAATTAATAGTTAAAAAATAAAAAAAGAAATCTCTTAATTCACAATCACTGTTGCTTGCATCGAAGGATGAAACGTGCAGTGGTAGCCGAAGTCGGCTTTTTGGGTGAACTTCTGAGTGAATGTTTCGCCTTTGGCTAGCTTCTGGTCGACATTTAATGCTGGGATACTGATGGTGTGTGGGGCACTATCTTTATTGGTCCATTCGACGCTATCACCTACTTTTATTTCAAGAGTAGCTGGCACAAACTTAAAATTCTCGATGACGACTTGACGTAATTCTCCTCCTGTTGCTGCTGCTTTAACTGCTGGTTCGCTCACTTGTGCTGGTGGGCTTGTTACTGCCTGTTTAACTGCTGGTTCAGCTGGCGCAGGTGCGCTTGCTGTCTTTACTGGTGTCGTGCTGGTGCAGCCGATGAGCAACAGCAAACTCATTAATACTACTATTATTCCAATTATTTTTTTCATGGTTTATCCTCCTGTTTTCAAACTTTTTTTTAAGTTGAGAAAATCTTCTTCCAATCATCTTTATATTTTTTATTAAAGATCCATAGTGCAGCAACAATCATCATCATACTAAACCATTGACCAACGGTAAATCCGAGATATAACGCGTCTTCACGAACAAAATCGATGATAAATCTGCCTAGTCCTTCCCAGAAGACGAGATTCCAGAAGATAAAGCCTTGATTAAATTGTTCTGAGAACTGTAGCCAGGTAAGCCAGCCAGAAAGCAAAAAGCGTTGTACGGCGGAATATAAGACTTGGGGATGGCGGCAGAGATCATCATAGGCAGGAAAGACGACGCACCATCTGCCATTCCAGGGTCGTCCGACTAATTCAGCGTTGGTAAAATTGGCAATTCTTCCCAGACCTAAAGCGAAAATGGCCGGCGTAGAGATGGCATCGGCAATCTTCAAGAATGAAATTTTTTTCTTGCGACAATAGAGCCAGCTGCCGATAATGGAGCCGACAAATCCGCCGTGGAAACTCATTCCGCCTTCCCAAATTTTAAGGAAGCGTAAAGGATTGGCAAGATAATATGCCGGTTCCCAGAAGACTTCAAATAAGCGTGAGCCGATGAGAACACCGACCATAACATAGAAAATTAAATCCCAAATTTCTTCAGAGTTGAGGTGGAGTTTGTTTTTCTTATGTAGATGCTGCAGCCACAAAACCGTTAAAAAGAAACCGAGTACGTAGACTAATCCATACCAGCGAATCTCTAATGGTCCAAGGTGGAGGAGAACGGGATTAAGGTTGTCGGTGTACACTCACTCTACGAACTCCATAGCGTATTAATAGTTTTCGATTGTTTAGCCTCCATTACCGTAAACTTTATATAGTCACTTTCGTACTCAATGTCATAAATTCATATTTGAAAGACGAGGGTGACGAGGCATGGCAGAGAAAGATAAATTGTATTCACGAGAATTAGTCGGTAAAACGATTGTTTCTAAATCGGGGAAGAAGTTTGGTGAAGTAGCAGATCTTATTTTTGAGGTCGGTTCGGGAGAGTTGATTCATATTTTGTTGAAAAATCCTACTTCATACACTGATAAAATGGAATTAGAGAAAACAAAAGATGGTCAGATCTTGATTCCATTTTCCGCAGTAATTGCCACTGGGGACTTTATCGTTGTTGCTGAAGAAGATATTATTTAGGGTTTTTTTTTAATTTATTATTTCTTTATCTTTGTACTTTCTTTTTTGCTAAGACAAGAACATATTTGTAAGGGATAGTGAGTGGTTCTTTATATTTATGGAGTATTCTTTGAAGATCGTCTTTTAATTTGATCTGTTGATTCTTTGGTAACTTTAATACCCAGGAATAAGTTAGTACGAGGCCAGCGTATTTCTCTCGCGAAAATGGTGTTGGGATAGAATACTCTTTCTGTTTAACATTCCTAAAGAGATGATTTCTTTTAATTTCTTCGTAGACAAAGGCGGCATAATCTTTCATCCGTGATCCTACTGGTCCTGCTCCTTTTCCTCCATAAATTTCTAGTACTTTTCCAACTTCTTTGACCACCGTTGATTTTCCGCTTTGTTGGTACGACCAGAAAAAAGCAAGTGCTCCGTTCTCTGTTAGCATTTTGTGAGCTTTTTGATAGCGTTGTTCTGGCTTGACCCAATGCCAGGCTAACCCAGAAATAATTAAATCAACTGAATTTTCGTTGAACTTTGCTTTTTCAAATGAAGAAAGTTTAAATTGCGCTGTTTTGAATGGAGAACATTTCTTTTTGGCAATGGTTATTAATTCTTTACTGATGTCGAGACCAGTGATCTGATATCCTTTTTCGGCAAAAGGCAGGGTTGCTTGTCCTGTGCCACAGCCGACGTCTACAATTTTTCCATTGAGGTTAATTTTGGAATATGTAATAATATCATCAATTAACTGTTTAGGGTATGTTACTCTCGATTTATCATAGAGTGAGGCAACTTTGCCGAAGGCGGTGCGGAGAGAATGATTGATATGCATAGAACAACTAAATAAGATGACTTCAAAAATCTTTTGGAAAATTATCTTCTTTGTCTCATTATTTGTAGTATCCTCTCTTTGGGTAAGTTGGTTCTAATATCTTCTATAACTCGTCCGCTAATGACTTCTTTTGTTTTCTCTATCGCTTTTCTCATTGGATCTTCTCTGACGATCTCCTCGGTAAGTCTCTGAGACCAATACGTAAAAGAAAAGGAATCAAGATTCTCGTTTTGTGAATTTAGGTATTCATTCTCAAATAGATGGACTCGATAAATTCCGATTTTACTTTTGGGATCTTCGTAAACGAGAAGTTCTCTTTCTGATCTTGTTTCGTTTGGGCAGAGTTCTGTCGATCTTGCAGGTACAAGTTTCAATTCATCTATTAATGCCGCAACGACTCTGTCAACATTTCCAAGATGAGGCTCCGCATGGATAATTGTATACAGTTGCATTATCTCATCGAGTAATCTATACTTTAAAAAAGCTTCCTAGAAATTTCAAAATAACATTTCTCCGCGGAGAATAATATCACGCCTTTTCGGACCAGTTCCAAGCATATTAAATTTCATTCCGAGAAGGCTTTCTATTCTACTAACATATACTGACGCGTTTTTACTGAGAATCGAGCCGCTCTCGTCTGTGAAATGTTCCCAGGCAGCAACTTCTTCTAATACGGGGGTGGCTTTGTACAAGGTATCACGTCGGAAGAATGAAGGCTGCCATTCGTCATATTTTTTTCCGCCGATTTCATAGGCGACACAGATTTTAGGTTTTGCGCCAACTTGGGCGAACGCTTCCATGCGATCTCCGCAGGTTCCTACGATTGCATCAACGCCAACAACATCCAGGGCGTAGTGTGCAAAGACAGCATCAAAGTAGCCTAAATCTCGATCTTTACCGGTCGTTGTTCCACGTTCTCCCCATTGGTCTCGAAGGACGGCTTCTAATTCTACCGGCATCTGTGATACAAATGGTCGATCTCCACCTACACTACTATTGTATAATTTTAATACTCCAATGACTGTTTTTGATTCTCGCGGTGCGCGTGCTGGACTGGATGATGTTATTCCGGGATAGAATCCATCATCAATATCAATCCCAACACCATTTGCGCCTTCATCTACATGGAGAATAGTTCCGTGCTGTTTCATGACTTCATGTTCTTGGACGACAAATGGTGCTAGAATCTCCCGTTCTGCATCGTAACTGGCAACAAGTCTTTCAATTGTCGTACCGTATCTTTTTGGTATCCCTTTTGGAAAGCGTTTTTCTTTAAGAATTTCTGTCATTAATTGTGGATCAAGAAATTCAATAAAACGTATCCCTACTCTTCCATATTTGTCAACGGCAGTTTGTTTGATACCACTTCCCGTTGAAGTATGTCGTTTGAGATTAAATGAAGCTTGATCGTCTTTGGTGTGATAATCTAATGTCACGTGGGCATTGGCAGCGATACCAAAGTTATCTTTGGTAATATCTACGCCTTCTGCTTGAAGGCTGAGAATCTCTTTCATTAATTTTCGAGGATGGATGAACATTCCTTTCCCGTCTAAATTGTATGTTTCTGGTGTAATAATCCCACTTGGGACTTGGTGCAGCTTATAGACCTGTTCGTCAACTTGAACGGTATGACCTGCGTTAGCGCCGCCTTGATAACGACGGACGAGGATCGGTTTTTCAGGAGAACTGGGGATGAACGAACTGTCATACTGGAGGTGAACTGCTGCTGTGGAGACGATATAATCCACAAATTTTCCTTTCCCTTCATCACCATATTGGCAGCCAATGACGGCAATAGAATCGCGCATGCCTAAAACTAAAGAAGATGAGTTTTTATAGATTTATTTAGTGAAATATGAAGATTAGAAAATAAGAGATCCCTAATGCTCCTCACTTTCATCTTTGTGCATGAATTCTTCATCGAGCCGTTGGACATATTCTTTAACACGACCCATGACGGAACTCAAGATGAAATTCTCGACTTTATCCTGAAATAATTCTGATACTTTGGCAAATTCCGTTATCCGATACAAGTTTGCCCGTGTTTCAATTAAGTGTAAGTCTTTGATTCTCTTTAACTGACGGCGGATGTTGGATGAGGCGATGCCGAGCATCGGCAATCCTAATTTCTTACGGTCGTCCATGACTTTGTTTTTGATCTCTTCAGAGTGTAGTTCCTCGCGGTTCTGGCGGCCCTTCAAGAGAACATGGAAAACGTCAACGACAACGTCACGTGAATCTCCGGGTTGTAATAGACCAACAGAAAGGCAGAATTTTCGGACTAATTCCCGTTCGTTCATCGTCGGTTTTTCATAGCGACGGAGGGTTATTTCGGCTAATGGCGTATCTCTGGAAATGGTTGGCATATCTATCACTCCTTTTTTGATTTTATTTTTTTCTTTTCTATAATTTACTTCTTGTAATACTTATCAACATGACTTTCAAATAAAGCATCTGCTTTTTCTTCTAACGTACCATCATAATTACACTCAATTCCTACAAAATGAAGACTGAGTGGTTGCCCTCTTGATGCTTGTGTTGTTGCACGAAAAATGCGTTCAACAGTTTTGTCATCAAACATACTTCTCATAAATTTGTTTTGTGGTTGTTGTTCTGATGGTAATTCTTGATATTTTTTAACTCTAAATGCGATTTGATCTTCTTCTCTGAGAAGCACGCCTAAAGGAACGTATCCTCTCTCGGGATTGGTTAAATCGTTACACCAGTAACAAAGTAGAGTTGTTGTCATGTTTATCGATGTAAATACCACACTGTAATTTTATCTTTATCGACGGCATCAACGCGGGCGAAAAACATTCTTTCTAGCTGAATGATCGCTCCAGGTTTGAGAGTATGCATCCCTTCTTCACCAAGGCCTTGAGCGAGAGTTCCATCTCCCTGCATGATTTCAATTTGCGCGGGATTACGCTGCATGGGTAGCCAGTGGATAATCATTCCACGATTGGAGGCGTTTTTGTAGTCTTCATACTCTTCAGAGATGAAGACCCATTTTCCTTTAACGATCTGAAAATTGCAATAGTCCATGAGGCGATGGAGAAAACCTTCGCTTAAGCACTTATAATCTTGCTCAGCGATGTAGACCTCGCCAGTAGTGTGGAGTTCACGTTTTCCGCGTTCAGGAAAGCCGGGGTGAAGATCTAATTCTACCATTTTCTTTTGGGCGTTAACGATAGTTACGATGAGAGGGTTCTCGACACAGAAATAGCGGTTTGCGACAGGTTCAATAATTTCTTTATTAAAAGAATTGATGCTTTTCCAAAATTCTTCAATAGTTACTGTTTTGTCATTTTGGCTTAATCCGATTTCGATGGCAAAGCGACGGAAGGCGGCGGCTTGATAGCCTCGTCGTCGTAGGGCGGGCATGAATGGAATGCGGATGTCATCCCAGCCGGTGTATTTCTTTTCTTCAATGGCTAGTCTTGTTTTGGAGGTGCTGAGTTCGAAGCCGATGAAGTTGATTATTCCCCAATGGCGATATTCAGGGTGTTTCCAACCAAAACAATCCATGAGCAGGCGTTCTTTGATGGCATTGTCCATATGATCTTTTCCGTTGAGAACATGGGTGATGCCCATTTCGTGATCGTCAATGGCGACGGAGAAGACCATTAATGGCCAAACGCGTTGTTCTGTTCCGGTTTTGGGATGAACGTGTTCGACGATACGCATGATGGCAAAGTCACGTAATCCGGGATTTTTGTGTTTTATGTCTGTCTTTAAGCGGGCGACAACTTCGCCTTCGGCATAGCCGTTAAACATTTTGGCGAAGCGTTGCTGATTTTCTCCGACTGATAATTCCCGACAGGGGCAGGCTTCCGCTCGGCCTTTTAATTCTCGCCAGGCATCGGCGTCACAGGTACACATATAGACTCTTCCTTGTTGAACTAGTTTTTCAGCATAATCATAATAGATTCCCAGGCGGGCAGATTGAATATATACTTCTTTGACGTTCTTGCTCGTCAGCCATTGAGCGTCTTCGGGAATGAGTTTGTAAGCCGGAGCATAGATGTTTTCGGGATTGGTGTCTTCGATGCGCAAGATTAGTTTTCCATCGTACATCCGAGCATATTCAGAATTTAACGAAACACCATAAGCGTGTCCGATATGGAGCGGACCGGATGGTGAGGGAGCCATGCGCACAACAACTTCACCTTTTTTGGCGTTGACTAATGGTTTTAATGGTCCTTGGACGATTTCTTCTTTTTCTTCTTGTTTGGGTAATTGTGAGGCAACGCTGTTGAGTTCTTGTTGAATTTTTTCGAGAGGAAGCTTAGCGATTTCCAGACAGAGAAGGTCAATTTGCTTTCGGACAGCGGGAACGTCGTTCTTCAATTCTGGTTTTTCTTTGAGAACAAGACCGAGAATAACACCGGGATTGGCTTTGCCGTGGAAATCAGCGGCGTTCTTTAAGACATATTTGCGAATGATATCTTTCATAATTATTTAGAAGAAGAAGAAAGTTATTAAAGGTTTTGATTGGTGTTTGAGATCATTACTTTTCTCAAAGTTATCTTTACCTGAAAAAGTTTAAATATTAACACCTATTTTAAGTATTAAAACATAATGCGTGGTGCTTGAAATGACAACATTAACCCTATCTGTGCCAACAGAACTTAAACAGAAAATGGACTCTTTCCCGGAAATGAACTGGTCTGAAGTCGCGAGACAAGCGTTCCTTCAGAAAATAGAAGATATGGATTTTCTGAAAACATTCAAAGAGAAGAGCAAACTTACGGAAGCTGATGCTCTTACGCTGGGAAGAGAAGTAAGCAAGACGATAAGTGATCGATTGCGAAAAATGGCGAGATAAAGATGGATCTTGTCATTGATGCCAATATTCTTTTTGCTGCTTTAATTAAGGAGAGTTTTAACTATTCGCTTTTGTTTAGCGGCAGGTTTCATCTATTTGCGTCGGAATATATTTTTACAGAGTTTGCAGAACACAAAGAAGAAATTATAAAGAAAACAGAACGAACAACAGAAGATTTTTATCGACTTGTTGAAGTATTGAAGCGAAGAATAACGATCATTCCTCTTGAAGAGTAAAAAATCCCAATCACAGCAAGCTGTGGGGCATTCCTTAAGAACGACAATATGGGATTTTTACTCCCAGAAATGGGAAATTAAACTTCGCAGCGAGCTGCGGGGTATAAGACCCATTTCTCAGGAATTAACTCAATACTTTGAAAGAGCAGAGAAGATTTCTCCAGATCCCGGGGATATGATTTATTTCGCACTGGCATTAAAATTTAATTGTGCGATTTGGAGTAATGATAAGAAGCTAAAACAACAAAATAGAGTTAAAGTATATCATAGTCATGAATTGGCAAAGTTGTAGGATTACGATCAATATTTCTCTCTAAATGCGTCTAATTCTTTCACTAATGTGTCAATTCCTTTTTGCCGAGGTCCGATTGGAGATAAAGCGAGAGTCATTATTTCCGGAATTTGTGTGTCTAGATAATTTTTGGCAATGGAATAGCAACGTTTTAACATATCTTTTACTTTCTCATCTACAACTGGTTTAAATATTGAATCTGAGTGGACTATTCCATTGATCGTTGTATCCCAAATATTTCGGCGATAAGAAGGAAGTGTCTCTTCGGGATAGTCCGGAAGGTAAAGACAGAACTTAATATCTTTTCCTTCTCCTTTTAATATTGTTTCAACAGTCGTTGCTTTATACGCGTCTCTAGAGAATCCAAGGTAGGTGTTGTTTCTTTGAATTAAATATTGTGCTTGGGCAGCTAATTTTGGTATGGCAAAGGCTACTTTAATCTCTACTCGATATTCTTCTGTAGTTTTCCAATATTCTTTTGAAGAAGTGGCATTTATGATTATGCCTTTGGCTGCGCTCTCTGCTGCTAATGTGTTGATTTTATCTACGAGTTCTTCGGGGTCGTGTGATCTCATTTTTGAATTATTCCTCATCTTTGTTGTTATTGTTTAGTGGGAGATGGAGAATACTCAAATAATAACTCTCCAAAAATAGAGAGTTCTACAAAAAGATTTAAAAAGAAAGTCCTCTTCTGAAAGAGTAATGGACACAACTCTTCTTGAGGATCTTGGACTCAGTAAAGGCGAAATTAAAACGTATCTCACTCTTTTAGAATTGGGAACAACCAAAGTCGGGAAGATTATCAAAAAATCAGGTTTGGTGAGCTCAGCAGTTCATAATGCCCTCCATGCTCTTCTCGAAAAAGGGTTAGCTTCGTTTATCAAAAAAGGAAAAATAAAGTTTTATCTTGCCGCGTCACCCAAACAGATTATTGATTTTATCGATGAAAAAAAAGCAAAAGTAGTTGCTCTGTTGCCAGAGTTAGAATTAAAACAAAAGTTTGCGGAAGAAAGGCAAGATGCGGAGATTTTTATTGGAACGAAGGGGGTGATGACATTACTAAATCAGCTGATCGAAGGCAGCCAAAAAAGTAATTATTACCTCTTCTTTGCTACTGCTCTTCCTGAAAAAAATGAAGAAATTCAAAAATTTTTCCGGCGCTTTGATGCTAAACGAAAAGAAAAAGGATTGATCGTTCGTGGTTTGGCGCCGGAAGAACTGAAGCCATTATTCGCCGGAAGATCAGTTATTCGGATGAAGTATCCTTCTTTTCCTCTTCCCTCTGATTTGAGTATTTGTAATGATAAAATTGCACTAATTGCCTGGGGTGAGAAACCGGTTGGTTATCTTATTACCTCCAAACAAATTGCTACTATTTATCGGAACTTCTTCGAGCAGATTTGGCGGAAATATTAGGTCCTCTTCTTTTTTAGGATCACATCTTTCCTTTCTGAATCAACTGCTTCATCTTGCGGATAAACTCATCGGCTTCATGGAAGTAGCGTTCATATTCTGATCCTTTGATTTCTTTAATCTCGCGGTGAGTGATCATTTTACTCAAGCGATAAAAATTCTTCATCATATCAACATATTTTCTTTCTAAGAGTTTGTGCTTAACAAAGATTCGTTCTAACATGTCGGCAACATGCTCTGGTGTTGGCGGGACTTCGTTTCTACTCATTAACGCGGCATGGGCGGAATCAATGACGGCCCAATATAAATCGAGTGTTGCTTGCAAAATATGCCAGCGGGAGTTAAGCAGCGTTTGTGGAGCCTGTCCATAATAACGCCAGATACTTTCCTCAGATGGTCGGATTCTTCCCTGTTGGAGAAGCTGCTGTAATGGTGTAAAAAAACCGACATCTAATAAAGGCACTCCATCTCGCAAAATATTAACGAGAACGGGATCAGAACCACGGACGTGTTCCCAGAAAGCGGTGAACGTCATTGACGTGATATGGAGCTGCATGGCAATTTTTGGCACAAGTTTCTCAATTGTAAGACGGTATGCTTCAATAAGTGGTTCGCTGATAATAAACGTAGTATCGTCTGTGACAACAAGGACATCGATGTCGCTGGAAGCTGTTTCCTGACGACGGGCGGAACTGCCGAATAAGACGACACTTAAGATAAATGTGTCAAACTCTTTCCTTAACCCGTTGGCAAATTCCTGAGCTTTTTTGAGATTATCGCTGGGATATTTATTGTAGTTCTCATTCCCTTTTCGTTCAATTTTAAATTCCATGTGGTCATGATGGTGGAAAAGAGTCTTCTTAAGCTTTTATGACTACTTTGAAGTGGGATTTCGTTTTGGGTTACAATGACAATAGGGATGAACGAGGAATCTTTCTTTATACGCGAGAATACCACCACTCTAATGAGTGGTGGATTGCGTTTGCAATCCAATAAATGATTTGGTGGTATTCTGTGTGCTCAAAATTAGGCAGGGGTGAGCGAAGCGAACATGCCACCGGTCTATTGACCGGTGGTCCCCTGCCTATTTTGACAGGTTGTCATATTAAAGCGAGCAATTTTTTCTTCGTTTTGTTGATTAATTATAGCAAATCTCCTTAATAATGGAACATTTGGGAGATTTGCTAGACTAGTAAATCACAGGCCTAGTGTTCCATTATTTATGTGATTTACTATTAGATCGTAAGGTGGGCGAAATAATGCCGGTTTCTCTTTAAAACAGGTTTCAAAAGCGTTTACCGCTAATGAAATATTTCCCACGCTGACATCTTGATTGAATTATTCTCAAAGTTGGGAATGACATACAGAATATCTGCTTTTCTAATTAAATCGTCACAGTGATTCTCTGGATAAACATCGTCGATAATGAGGGGATTTCTACTGCTGATAAGAACTATGAAGTAGATAAAACTAAGAACGGCGAAGAAGAAGAAGAGTGGTGTTTTTTTGTTCATATCATCCGATCAACGTATTTCAGTATACCTGTTTAATTATCCAATTCTGATTATCTAAATCTTTATAAATTATTTCTCCACTTCTTTTACATATTTAAAAATTGAGGGTGAGATTGGTGATGTTATTGTTCTCTACACAATTCCCCTCAAGCAGAGGTGAATAGGTATGGAGCAAAAACAATTAGATGAAACTGATGAATCTTTCTTTGCAGAAGAATATTTAGATGAGGAAAGTCTTGATGAGATTTTTGATGAGCTTGATGCGAAAGAAAGTGCGGTGAGTTCTGTAAAGAATAATCCTTTTTCGACAATGGATCTGGGAGGATCTAAGCAAAAGAAAGATGATCTTGATTCTCGAAGAAGTAAAGATGGTAAAGACAAGAAAGAAGAAAAAAAAGAAGAAAAGAAAGTAGTTAAAGTCGCGACTGCCAAGACGGAGCCCAAAGTAGAAAAAAATATGTTTACGGGGGTTAAGTCTGAAGTGAAGACCTCTGCAAAAGAGGAAATTGTGATTACTCCTGTTAAAGTAGCTGTTCTTCCTAAAGTAGAAGTTAAGCCTGTTGAGAAGAAAAGTGAAGAGAAAATGAGTAGTGAATCAAAGGCAACAGAGAAAGCGACTAAATATGTTGAAACCGCCGCGCCACGTGTTGATCCTTGGGCTGATGATAAAAAGGAAGCCAAGAAAGAAGCTAAAAAAGAGGTTAAAGTGGAGAAAGCAGATCATGATGGTATGTTCAAAGATGCTTCTACGTGGAAAGCATTGACTGGAATAACAATTATTCTCTTACTCTTTTCGGTTTTCACGCAGGGATTTCAGTTTGCGGAAAAAGGTTTGACTCTCGGTAGTGGTCTGACGTTGAAAGATGCAGAAGGAAAAGCGCTCACTTTTGTTAATGGTAATTTGTTACAACCACCTTATGTTGCACAAGTGGTCAGTTCCGCAGAATCAAATGGTCTTTATCGGATAACTCTGTCGGTGGCAGGTCAGACGGTTGATTCTTATCTTACAAAAGATGGAAAAGTCTTCTTTCCACAAGGAATTGATACTTCTCTTAATCTGAAGGGGGCTCCGGGCACAACAACTCCTTCCGTTAATTCTCCCAAGAAAGCAGAACCAGTGAATGCAAAACCAACGGAAGTTAAAACCGCTACCGTTAGTAAACCAGTTGTCGTCAATAGTGCAAAACCAACAGCACCTAGTGCGGGTACGGTGGAAGTTTCTCTTAATGCTAAACGTTGGCTATTTAATCCTCCACAAGTTTCGGTGAAGAAGGGGGATACCGTTGTGTTTACAATTGTTCCTGAGAATCTCGACTTTACGTTTGCCGTCCCCGATTTAGGAGTTAAGCAAGACGTGAAAGGTCCAACGAAAGTCAGCGTAACGGCGACGAAAGCTGGTTCTTTTGAGTATACTTGTAGCAGTTGTGAAGACTGGCGCGGGATGAAAGGAACGTTAGTTGTGGAATAGATTTTTATTTTCTTTTTCTTAATTTTTTCTTAGTAACAATTATAAAGACTGACTCTTGCTTTCTCTGATGGAAAATAAAACGATAATACAAAATAGTAAAACAGATCCTCTTCACTTTCATGAATACCCTATCCCCGGAAAAGTGAAAGTGGTTCCTACAAAACCGTGTAAGACGGCAGTCGATCTTTCTCTCGCGTACACTCCTGGCGTAGCGCAGCCGTGTTTGGAAATTCAAAAGAATCCTGATGACGCATATCGCTATACCTCTAAGAGTAATCTTGTTGCCGTCATTAGTAATGGAACGGCAGTTCTGGGTTTAGGAAATATTGGTGCACTGGCCGGAAAACCAGTGATGGAAGGCAAGGGGATTTTGTTCAAACGCTTTGCGGGGATTGACGTCTTTGATTTAGAGATAAATGAATCTAATCCTGAAAAACTCGTCGAGATTATTGCTTCTCTTGAACCAACTTTTGGTGGGATCAATTTAGAAGATATCAAAGGACCAGAATGTTTCTATGTTGAACAGGAACTGATTAAACGTCTGAAAATTCCGGTGTTTCATGATGATCAGCATGGTACGGCAGTGATTGCGTCGGCTGCTCTTCTCAATGGATTAAAATTAACGGAGAGAAAAATTGCTGATTGTAAAATTGTTTTTTCCGGTGCTGGTGCAGCGGCAATTGCGGTGGCGAATTTACTGATTGAGCTTGGTGCGCTCAGAGAGAATATTTTTTTAGTTGATAGTCAGGGAATTGTGACGACACAGCGTCGTGAGCAAAATCTGTTTAAAGCGGCTTTTGCGCAGGATACGTCGAAGAGAACATTAGCAGAAGCGTTGGTTAGTGCAGATGTCTTTATTGGTGTGTCACAGGGGAATGTTTTAAGTGGTCATCTTTTGCGCATGATGAATCGTCAACCAATTATCTTTGCGATGGCTAACCCGACTCCGGAAATTTCGTATGATGACGCAAAGAGAGCCGTTCCAGATTGTATTATGGCGACGGGAAGATCGGATTATCCTAATCAGGTCAATAATGTATTATGTTTTCCGTTTTTGTTTCGGGGGGCGCTGGATGTTCGTGCGACAAAAATTACGACGAAGATGAAACTTGCGGCGGTCTATGCTTTAGCTGCGCTGGCACAGAAATCTGTGCCACGAGAAGTTGAGAAAATTTATGGTCAAAAATTCTCTTTTGGGGTAGATTATATTATTCCTAAACCATTCGACCCGCGAGTCTTGTCAGTTGTCGCTCCGGCGGTGGCGAGGGTAGCGATGGAAGAAGGAGTTGCTCTTCTGAAGGTAGATTTGAATGAGTATACTTTAAAATTGAAGAAGTTAGCTCGGCAATTGGCGAAAGGAAAATTTTAGGAGATTGTTGACTTCGGTCTTGATCCATGGATTCTTGCTACTCCCGCTTCCTGTTGTTTTAGAGTTTCTTCTGCTACTCTAATTGCTTCTGCGAATTTTTTCCGCGGCGATGCTTTCTTTAAATTAACAAGTTGCAGTCTGATGTCTCCTGCTGCTTCAAAGAGGTTTGCGGCTTTCTCGTATTGACCGAGGAGTTGAGCAATATGGCCTTGCGCCCAGGCTATGGCTGCGGGATCTGCTTGGGAGAATGGTCTTTCGTTGAGTAGTGATTGTAGTTCGCGCCAGGCATTTATTTCGCTAAGACCACATTGTTTTAATACGGGAAGAAGAAGATTTTCCATGATCTGGATAATAATTTGCTGATTACTTTGAGATGTAGTTGGAATTGCTCGGATGATCTCTTGACGAAGAGCAAGCGTCGCTTCCAAAGCACGGTCGCGGTCTTTGAGTCGGACAAAGGCGTTGACTAAACGTTGCTGGTCCTCTTCTGTTCTACTCCATTGTAAAATTGATTCTATTGCGCGAATGACTTTTCGTGGCTCACCTGCTTCTTCAAACTTTCTTGCGGCTTCTGAAGGCCATCCATCTGTCAGTAATTCTTCTGCGGTTTGTTTCTCTCTTTCTCTGGATTGGGAACTGTCTAACACTTTTTTTGCCGTGTTAAAATCAGAACTGAGGGCAGGAATCCATTTTTTGTCGATCTCGTTGAGAAGATGTTCTAATTCGTCGAGAATTTCTCGGACAAGGCTTTCATTTGGGAAATCATTTCTGAGTTCCTCATCCAATTTTCGTAACGATTCACTAATCAGACCTTGATAGCGTGATGTACCTTTGAGAATTTCTTCGGCTTCGATTCGTAGTCGTTGACGCGTCTCTTCAATTTTTTGGTGAATCTCAGCTTGTGTCGCGGGTGGTGCTTTTACTTCTTTATCAAATAGCTGCATGGCCTCTTCTATTGCGCCTTCGACCGGTTGAAGACGTCGTTCTGCCTTCCCTAGTCGACGAAAGTCGCGGTGTATTTGTTTGATTCCTTCTACTTCCTGTCTTTTTGCTCGTGTTAGAAGAGCTTGTCGAATATGACTAATAGCGTCTTTGAGATTTTGTATGGCAGCATGTTCTGTTGCCAACACTCTCATTCCTCTCTTTACTTCTGCAGCGATGTGTTCTTCTGCGCTTCTCTTTTTCCACCAGAGTATAGCCATTTTTTTGTCACAATTTTTATTTATTTTATGATTTTAAATGTTTATCACTTATTGTTTTCTTCTCTGTAATACGCCTTTGGTTAATTCTGCTTCTCTACGATAATTTTTTCCTGCTCTCAACCAGCAATAATATGCTGAACGATAATCCCCGGAGGCGTTATAATGCCTTGCGGCAACGGCCCAATGGTCGAGTTTTTGATTGATTAATCCCAAGAGCCATTCTTTATCTTCTTTTTTTAATTTATTGAGTGGAGGAGATTTGATTCTATTTTCTAATTTTTCTAAACAGTCTAAGACGGTTGCCCCACAGCGACCTTCAATCCAGAAGAGTTTGCCGTAGATAAAGTCATCCAATTCTTTCCTTCTACCCCCGGCAATTAAAATATCGAGCAAGGGTTTATTTTCTCTGAAGATAATATTCACTGCGCCTTCTCGATCACGAAGAGCAATGTAGGCATTTTTTAATAATTGGTAATCCCCAGGCGTTAAATCTCGTTTTGCTTCTAACGCTTTGATTACTTGTTTCGGTTTCTTTGCTTCCCAGAACGCACGCGCCGCTTCCGAATGATTGCCTTGCTGCAGCTGGTCTTTTGCTTCTCTTTCCAATCCGGAATTTTTAATGAAATCTTGTTCAATTTCTTTTGCTTTGTCTAAATTGGAGACGAGAGCAGGAATCCACTTTTTATCAATTTCATTAACGAGTTGAAGGAGTTCTTCGATGGTATCTTTTGATTTTTCTTCTTCTCCCTGTTTTGCTTCTTCTCTTAATTGTTCGATGAGATCATGAATTTTACCTTCATAGCGAGATGCTGCTCGTAATACTGTTGCTGCTTCTATTTTTAAATCACGGGAGACTTGTCGTGCTTCCCTATCTACTTCTTGAAGAGTGCCAGAAGGTGCTGGTAATTTACCTTCGATTTTAGTTACGGTTTCTGTAAGCTCGTCTTCAATATCTTCTTCTATTGGTTTAAACTTTCGTTCTGCTCTGGTTAGAAATTTGAGGTCTTGAACTACAGTTCTAATCTTGGCAAGTGTCCATGTTTTGATGTCGTCAAGTTCTTTCTCTTCAGAAGGGGCACCACTAATCCAGGTTTCGATGCCGGTCCGTTTCTTTACTTTCCGAAGATGGGCACGAATGTTTTTATCGATAGCGTCAAGATCATCCCTGAGTACTCCAAGAGCGATATGCTCCTTGGCGAGAATTTTGATGCCTTTTTTAACTCTGGAATAGATTTTGTTCTGGTCACGAAGAAGATGCTGGCCGGCGCGACCACTTTTAGTAAATACTGACCACCAAGGAACCATAATTCTAAGGGCTCTTTTTTGCTATATAAACTTTTGTTTTTTGCTCTGTTTTCACTTCTCAGTACTAGGAATATCATTCACCAAGCTTTAAATATCTGTTTTTTTGAAACTAGTCTATGAGCTTCAACCAAATTAAAGAATTTATTCAAACGATTGCGCCCGTTGCGGGCTTGTCTACTGCCGATATTACGTTGTTAGAAACGCCGAACCAGATTCACAAAGCGGAACTGAAAGTGAATGGCAAAAAGTATCCGGCGTATCGTGTGCAGTTTAACGATGCGCGTGGTCCCTATAAGGGGGGGATTCGCTTTCATCCCGAAGTTTCGGAAGATGAAGTTAAGTCGTTGGCATTCTGGATGACATTGAAAACTGCTGTTGCCGATATTCCTCTGGGCGGGGCGAAAGGGGGAGTTACAGTTGATCCCAAAACTCTTAGTGTAAAAGAATTACAGGAGTTAAGTCGCGCCTATGTTCGGGCGTTTGCCGATCATCTCGGTTCGAATATTGACATTCCTGCTCCTGATGTGTATACTACTGGACAGATTATGGCGTGGATGCTTGATGAATATGAAAAACAAAAGGGGTTTCATGATCCTGGTATGATTACGGGCAAGCCTTTAGAATTGGGTGGCTCGCTCGTGCGGGATATTGCGACGGCTCTCGGCGGGGTTTATGTTTTAGAAGAAGCGATTAAAAAGTTAAAACTGAAAGGTAAACGTGTTGCAATCCAAGGGTTTGGCAATGCCGGGATGAATGCGGCGCAATTGCTCGTGTCGGGGGGTTATACTATTGTTGCCGTTTCCGATTCGCAGGGTGGGATTTTTGAAAGCCATGGTCTTACTATTAACGAAGTGATTGAAATAAAAACAAAAACCGGTTCCGTCATTAATCACGCTGACGGAAAGAAGATTATCAAAATCACCAACGAAGAATTATTAATCTGTGATTGTGATATTCTTGTACCTTCAGCGTTAAGCGGCGTTATTACGGAGAAGAATGCCGCTGCGGTGAAGGCAAAAATTGTTTTGGAGTTGGCCAATGGACCAACAACACCAGGGGCAGATCAAATACTGCATCGAAATAGAGTTTTAGTTTTACCAGATATTCTGGCGAATGCCGGCGGGGTTACGGTTTCTTATTTTGAATGGGTGCAGAATAAATACAATTATTATTGGAAAGAAGAAAAAGTGCGTGACTGCTTGAAAGAGAAAATGATAACTGCTTTTAGCAAACTGTGGAGTTCTTATGAGGGAAAGCAATACGATTTCCGCACGGCAACGTATATTCATGCGGTGAAGAAAGTATTGGCGGCGGAAAGATTGAGGGGAAGGGTTTAAATAGCACCTCTTTGAACAGGGCAATTTCGAACAATGAAATTGAAAATACCATCCCCCTCTTTTGAAAAAGATAATCGTCTACAGAACGAACGTGTTAGGGCTTCTCTAGCTGATTATAATCGTCATCGCAGTTGGGAACAGTTACAAGCAGTGATGGGAGAAGTGTCGCATCGCTGGGTGGAAGATCTTCTTGTGGGTATTCAACCACGACAAGTACTTGATATTGGTTGTGGCAAAGGGCGGGCGCTAGTCGATCTTGCTCAGCGTTTTCCGCAGCATCAGTATTATGGGATTGATTTGGAGGTAGAGAATCGTTCTCCAGTGCCCCAGGTATTTATTCATGAAGGTGATTTACACCATTTACCTTTTGCGGATCGTACGTTTGATCTTGTCTATAGTGAATTTGCGTTTCCGTATGTGACAGATAAATTACAAGGAATTCGCGAGGCGCATCGGGTGTTGGTTAAACGTGGAAGAGGATTTATTGATTTGCATCCATCGTTAGTGGAGTTTGTTGGTCGGGGGGGAGAAGATGTTCTTGCTAGCGAGAGAGATATAACGTGGCGCGCTGATGGACGAGTGTATTTGGAGAAAGATCATTCTCGTGCTCCGTTTGGCAAGTGGTCTTATTTGTCTCGAGAAGAGACGGGGTTGGTAGGGATGGTGAAGAGTTGTTATGTGAAAGTGTGAGTTTTAGTTTTTGAAAGAGTATCTTTAGTTTTTATCTTTGTTACTACTTTTTTGGAATTCTAAATATTTATATATCTATTTTCTTTGGTGGAGTTTTATGGGAATTCGAGATAAGTCAGAAGGGGTTATCACCACAAATGCGGAGGTAAATCTTGTTCTCCAGAATTTTATACGAGGGCTTGCATTGAAAACTGATCAGCGTTTTTCATACAAAGATATTTCTGATTATGGTAGAATAGTTTTTGGAAAAGAGATTTATATGGGATCCTGGTTTTCTAAAAAACATATTGGCACAATTCTGTTTAGAAATCCAGACAGTTCTCCTAAACTTGCTCAGTTTGAAGTTAAAATTACACTTACTGATAAAAGTATTGAGACAGATTTTAGCCTGCAAGTAAAGGTGTTGCAGAGTGATTTGGAAGTCCATGGTCTTCTTTATGGAAAAATATCTTACCAGAAAGAATTTTAGTTGAATTTGTGGTAAAGTCTTTTTTCAACCACAAACCATAAAAACAACTAGCTATTTTAAGCTTAAAATGGAACGCACCCTCATCAACCAACTGAAAAACCATCTCAACACCGAAGTTCTCTTACAAGGCTGGATTCAAGAAGTCCGCAACTTAAGTAAGATTAAATTCATTATTCTCAGAGATCGCACCGGCGATATGCAGACCTTGGCGCTGAAAGCAGAGACTGATCCTGATTCTTTTGAATTGATTAATACGCTTTCCAAAGAATCAGTTGTCGAGATCCATGGTGTTGCAAAAGAAAATAAGGAATCACGCTGGGGAATTGAAGTATTGATTAAAAAAATCACTCTTTTGTCTCTGGCTGAAACGCCGTTGCCGATTGATAATACTGACAAGAGTCAAACCACGATCGATAAACGCTTAGATCATCGTCTGTTAGATACGCGAAATCTAAAACATCAGGCTATTTTCAAAGTACGGAGCAAGATTGTGAAGATAGTAACTAATTTCTTTGATGAGAATGGTTTTACTAATATTAATAGTCCGAAGTTAACGAAAATTGGAGTTGAGTCGGGAGCAGAATTATTTGAAGTTGATTATTTCGGTCGACCAATGTATTTGGCGCAATCGCCGCAAGTGTACAAACAGATGTTTGTGGGGGGGGGTTTTGAACGAGTGTATGAAATCGGTCCAGTTTTCCGCGCCGAGAAATCAAACACGATGCGTCACTTGACGGAGTTTACGGGTGTGGACTTTGAAATGGGTTTTATTAAAGACTTCACTGATGTGATGGATCTTATCGAGAAAATGTTTATTGACTTGATGGCCAATTTGAAGAAAGAAGCAGGAGGAGAATTGCAGCTGCTCGGTGTAGAACATGAAATACCCGAAAATATTCCTCGTTTGACGATGGATGAAGCGAAAAAATTACTTCTTCCTAAAGGTAAGAAATATGCTGTTGACGACGATCTTGATGGGGAAGGCGAGAAATTGATTGGTGAGATCGTCAAAGAGAAGTATGGTTCGGAGTTTGTCTTTATTACATTCTTCCCGTGGAAAGTTAAGCCATTCTATCAGATGAAAGCGGAGAATAATCCGCACGTGACAAAATCATTCGATCTCTTATTTAACGGTGTAGAGATTTGTTCTGGTTCACAGCGCGAACATCGTCTCGATGTCTGGAAGAAACAAGCGGTCGAGAAAGGGTTGAATCCTGAAGGAATGCCAGAATATGCCGAGATCTTTCAATATGGTTGTCCGCCGCATGGTGGAGCAGGATTTGGCTTAGATCGGATCACACAGCGATTGTTGCTGTTGGATAATGTACGAGAAGCGGTATTGTTGCCACGGGATCCGGTAAGGGAGAAACCGTAGGGATTTTATTCTCGTTTTAACTTGTTTTCTTTTGTTGATATATCTTTTTTTTCAGGATCTTTTATGGAGAATACTAAATCACAATCATTTAAAGATAGTTTTCTTAGAATTTGGAAGATGAATCACATTTCTCCCGCCAGCGTCTCGGAATTAAACGAACTGTTACGCAACAATCTTTATTGGGCGAATGGTAAAAACATCAAATTAGATCATCTCCATGCCACGGGAGCGAAATCGCGTTGGGAATATGAAAATATCTGGGGGATTTATCTGACTAATCCTGAAAGTGCTTGGATGGGTTTATGGATGTCAGTGACGGATAGAACAAAGATTCCAAAGAGAAATATCAGTTATGTTTGTCCTCAAAATGATTTAGATGACTTCATTGGACAAGTTCGAATATTTATTCCAGAAGGTGATGATATTAGAACAGCTTTTTGTGAATCGGAGTCATATCTTTACTTGGTCGATCCTCACCATTATGACCATTATCCTACAATTGATTTAATGGAGATTCCTCTCGAACGGAAGGTTGATTCTCTTGTAGAGCAAGGATTCTATCAGAAAGAAGTTGAACGAAAAGGAGAAAAGCAGACAAATCTTTTTTATTCCGGTGGAAGTACCATTGTGAAAGTTGATTCTTGGCAGATTGCATTGGTCAATATCCCCAGAATGATTCCCGATATCGAGGTCAGTATTAGTTCAGAAATTATCTGGGAGTTGTATTTGACTCGTGTTTCTCGAGCGTCAGGAGAGAGTTTAGAGGAGTATGTTAGTGAATAAAGAAATTTTTCATCACAAATATTTCTTTTCTTTCAACACTTCTTCGATATCCATTTTTGTACTTAAAAATCGTCCGAGCATCATCCCCGTCAGAATACTGAAGCCAAAAGCGGCGAGGGTTGCTCCCTGTAGCCAGCGGCCGAAGATGGCATTGCGGTAGTATTCAAAGAGAATGTAGGCGATTAAGATGCTAATTCCAATTCCATCCATTTCTGTAATCACTTTATTTCTCTTTTCATGCCATTTCACTTTAATCATGCGTCCAGCGAGAAAACCCAGACCGACACCGATGAGCAGTCCGGACGAGGCGAGGAGAAGTCCAATTCTGAAGTCAAAAACATCATAAATGAGAATGAGAAACATTAACATAAAGATGACGAACATTAGCCTGAGGCGGAAGAGAACACGCTTGTCGAGATATTTATGGGAGATGATCTTTGAAAAAACCATTGGTTAGGAAAAATCTTTGTGCTTTTATGTTTTTTGGTCTGGAAATCGGGAAAAAATAGAAAAATAAAAATTTACTCAATTTCGAAGTCAACATTTACTTGCAGCGAGACTTTGACTTGCTGGGGATTAATTGTTGGTGCTGCTGCCGTTTCCATGGCAGTTGTTTTCATTGCTCCATTGTAATACCATGGTCCGGGATTATAATTGGCTTCTGTGACGTACAGCACGTCTCCCAACGAGACGTCGAGATGCTTGGCAAGAGTCTTTGCTTTCTCTTTTGCCTTTCCTGTAGCTTCAGCAACTAATACTTCCTTTACTTGTTGTTCCTTGGTGCTTGATAATTGGAAAGAAATACTGTCGATGGTGTTAACACCATTTTTAACGGCAAGATCGACTAATTCACCGGCTTTGGCCGTCTCTGTCGTTATTACGCGGATTGTTTGTTGCAAACGGTAGCCTTTATTGACATTCTTCTGCGTTGTTTGATCCCATTCTTGCCAAGGGTAGAGATTGTATTGACTGGTTTCAATGTTGTTGTCTTTGATTCCTGCTGCTTTTAACGCGGCGATGACCGTATTCATCTGTTGTGAATTTTTGTCTTGTACTTGTTGAGCATCGCTGCCTTCTGTTAAGACAGTCAATGATAGGACAACTTCGTCGGGGAGAACTTCTTTTTCTGCCGTTCCCGAGACGCTGATCTTGTGATTATTATCACCACCGATGATCGTTTGTTTCTCTCCGATCTGGAGGAAGGCAATGACTACGAGGAGGATGATTCCTCCAATAATTAATTCATGGATTGTTTTTTCATTCATTTTTGGTCACCTTCAATTTTTATTTTCTAATACTGTGGCATAAATAATTCTGGATGTGTCTTGAGATAATAGTAAAATCCCATTACTGCCACTACTAAAAAAAGAACAATGCCAATTAAAACAACAATCCATTTCTTCATCTTTTCACCTTCTTATTTTTTCTTGCATGACAATAATCAGTACGTAAATCAACAGTGTAAATAAGCCTCCTACCAGAAACCACAACACACTATACTGGTCGGCGTAGGTTGGCGGTGGTGTGATCACGAAATTCTGCTGCAACGTAGGCATGGCAATTTCTTCAACAGCAGTTTTTGTGGCGAGTGTTGTTGTTGTTCTACTCAACCATTCCCACAACGCCGAGATTCCGAGAATGATCAATCCAACGGGGAGGATACCGCGTAATTTCTGTTTCAATCCGGCAACTTTCTTAGGTGCGATAATGATATACTTATTGGCGAGTTTGTAATGGTTTACTTCCCTTCCTTTTGTACTGTAATGGAATTCTTCTACTGTCACCAAGCCTGCTTCTTGTAGTTTCTGGAGATGGTAGTGAACGGTGGGAAGAGGTAAGTTTAATTCTTTGGCGATGATGCTTTCTGCACCTTCTTTTTCAGTGAGATAATTTAAGATCTTGCGGCTGGTGTCTGACGTAATTGTTTCGGCAAGTTTCTTGGTTTTTGCTTCGTTTAAGTCTACTAGGAGGAAATTGTTTTTGGGCATAATTTCCTTAATATTATCCTTATTTAAATAGATTCTGAAGACTTCAAGCTTGTTTGAAGTCATTGACTTGCGAAAGATTAATCAACTCTTTCTCTTTCTCAAAGGATATGCATCTTAATCGAAATCATTCTCCGAAGAAGATGAATGATTTTTCCAGTCGTTTCAAAAATCTGAGTAACGCTTTTTTTCTGATTCCAGTGGTGGTTGCGCTTTACTTTAGGGGATATGTTTTTGGATCAATCGTCTTTATTTCAACGATTACCTCGTTTTTATATCATCTTTCGCGAGAGCGAAGCTATCTTAGAATAGATTCTTTCTTTGCCTATGCGATGATGTTGATGAATCTTGTTATTTTTGTCATTGTCGGTTTTGGCAATCTGTTTATTTGGTCGGGAGTCTTTTTAGTCTTAATCAGTCTCTTTTTGCATTTTACAGAAGAGGATAATTATAATTTTAACCACGCTTTATGGCATTTGACTTCTAGTCTGGCTACTTCACTTTTTATTATTGCCTTTTATAGTAGATAGGCGTACGTATTTAGTTGGCCATTCGCCTCGCGGAAAATCGGTTGTGGATCATCTTCCTCCAAAAGAGAAATATGAAGAGATTATTTTCCGTTCCTATCCTTTCTGCTTCGCTAGCCACTGCGAGACGAATCCACAAAATGAAGAATCTACTTCATTTGTGCACAGAAGAAGTCGTTGCTTCTTCTTGTGTCTTGGCC
>OBEQ010731962.1_pt1 | contig 65322 bp, 70 predicted proteins | sample 1670901 | NCBI WGS metagenome assembly OBEQ01 (sample SAMEA104232315, study PRJEB22302) | groundwater metagenome | biome: forest; feature: aquifer; material: groundwater | place: USA | collected 2011-08-07 | depth 5.4 m
GAACAAGGTTCAGACAAATCCAAGGTCGTACCAGAGAGCCATTGACGAATACCTGCCTTACTACAACAATGAACGAATACACTTGGGATTAAACTTCAAAACTCCTTCAGAGTGTTTCCAAGCTCCTGGTTAGAATACGTAGTTAGGAGATTTCAAGGATTTTGTACTTGGTTTTGCCGTTGGGGGTTTCTACGTCAACCAAATCGCCTTTCTTTCTGCCAAAAAGGGCCTGGCCTATGGGTGACTCTGTTGAAATTTTATTTTCCAATGGATTTGCAAGATTGGGATCAGTAATGGTGAAAGAAAATTTCTCGCCCCCGCTCTCGAGGAGCACTTTGCAGCCCAATCGAACCTTCTCATTGGTTGTTAAAGTCGTAATAATTTTTGAATCGGCGATCATATCTTCCAATTCCGCGATCCTTCTCTCTAAAAATTCCTGTTCTTCTTTTGCGTTGTGATAATCGAAATTTTCGCTCAGGTCGCCAAACGCAATTGCCTTGCGAAGCCTTTCTGAAAGTTCTTTTCGCTTTACGTTTTTTAACTCGTCTAACTCTTTTTTTAACTTCTCTAACCCTTCTTTCGTAATAAGATTTGACATTTGAATTTACTTATTAAAATACCATTGTAATGTGTCTCTCGCAACGGGCAGCGAAGCAACCTGGCCTTCTCTGATATTTTCCACCACTGCAACCAGCACAATCTGCGGATGGTCGTAGGGCGCGAACGCAACGGTCCAGCTGTATAAATAATCTTTGCCTTCGGGAGTTTTTCTTCCCGTTTGAGCGGTTCCTGTTTTTGCGCCTGCCGGAACTCCCAACCTATCAAGCCAGCCCGTGGCAGACCCCGCAGTAACGGTCTGGCGCATTCCCTGCTTTATAATCTCAAGATTTTTAGAATCAATAAAATTTTCTCGCAACACCCGTGGTTGTTTCTGCTCAATAACATTTTTTGAACCGTCAACAATTTTTTGCACCACCATGGGTTGCATAAGTTTTCCGCCGTTTGCAATTGCGCCAATGGCGCTTGCCACCTGTAAAGGAGTCACCGCAAAGGGCCCCTGGCCAATAGAAAAGTGATACGTGTCTCCGAGGCGCCAATTATTGTCTATGGTAGGAAGAATTCCTTGGCCTTCTGCGGGAAGATCAATGCCGGTTTTCTTGCTCCACCCAAAAAGCTCAAGGTATTTTTTGATTCTTTGTGCGCCCAAGCCCGCAAAATTGTCATGGCCACCGCCAATGATATAGAAAAACGGATTAACCGATTCTGCAATTGCCCGCTTTATGTCGCTGTATCCGTGAAATGTCCAGTCATGAAAACAATCTTCAAGGCCGGTAAATTTGTTGGGAACGCATAATTCTGAAGGCGCAAAAATGGTGGTGCGCTCGTTGATGATGCCTTCTTGTAAAGCTGCGGCTCCCATTAAGGGTTTAATAACTGAACCGGTGGGAAATCCCAAACCCGAAATTGCCCTGTTAAAAAGCGGCTTTAAGGGATTGGCCAAAAACGTTTGCCAATCTTTTGCGCTAAGCCCTTGGGAAAACATATTATTATTAAAACTCGGCAAACTTACCAGTGCCAATACTGCGCCCGTGTAAGGATCTAACGCAACCCCAGCAGCTTTTTTTGCGCCAATTTGCGAAAAAACTTCTTCTAAGGATTGGGTAAGTTTTTTTTGCAGGCCCGAATCGAGCCAGAGTACAAGACTTGAGCCTTGCACGCTCGAAGTTTGCTCTTTTTCCCCCACGGTTTTTCCCGATGCATCTTTTTGCACAACTCTGGTGCCTGGAGTTCCCCGAAGAATGCTCTCGTATGTTTTTTCTATTCCGCTCTTGCCGATTTGGTCGCTTGCCGAATACCCGGGAGCGCTTACCTTCTCATCACGAGAAATTTTTGCAGTGTACCCTACCACTTGAGAGAATACTTGTCCGTTTGGATATTCTCTTCTTGCGTTTTCCTGAATTTCGCAGCCCTGAAAATCTTCTCCGCGGGCTTTGAGCAAAATGAGTTCATCGTGAGAAAGATCGGGCTTTATTAAAATTTGCGGGTCAGTCGTATCGTTCAATTGCTGAATGATGTCATACGAATCAACTCCCAGCGTAGAAGAAATTTTCTCTATAACCTGCAAAAGAGAAGACTTCAAAAAAGGCATATCTCGTTTGTCGCATACAAAGTCAAAGCTCGGCTGGTTAAACGTAAGCTGAACAAAATTTTTATCGTAGATTACTCCTCTGGGAGCAGCCAAGGGGATTTCTCTGGCAACATTTTTTTTTGCAAGTGCGTTCCAATATCCGTGGGAAAAAATCTGGAGTTGAAAGGATTTTATGAAAAAGAGAACAAAAATGAGCACAAAGGCGGCGTACAAAAAATACAGAACCGATTTTTGAAGAGGAATTTCTAATTTTCTTTCGCTCAAACCGCCCGTTTCGCTTTCTTGGACGAGCTTATCTAAAATGACCTCCTGGGGTTCAATGTCGCCCTCGGGCCTTTTAACTGACGGGAATTCTAACATACGTTCGTTTAAAGGTTTTGATCAAAAGCGCGGCAATAAAAAGAATGGCGACAGAAAGTCCCAAGGGTTTTTGAGAAAAAATATCCAGAAAAAACCCGGCCCCCAAAGCCGCAAAAAGCCCAGAGGCAGAATCTGAATTCTCAAAAACAGAGATACCAATAACCAACACAATAAGAACATTGGGAACAATTCCCAAAAAAGAAAAATGCGCAAAAAAACTTACTTGGAAAAGCGCGAGAAAATAAAATACGACGAAAAAAAAGATTGCCTTTTTCATTTAATCACAAAAAGGATTGAAGAAGCATTTATATCAAACAATGGCAAAACCTCTGCGCTTTGAAACGACACGAGATCATTTTTTTTAATACTCTTGACTGTTCCCACTAAAAGATTCGCGGGGAACATATTTCCTAAACGAGTGGTAACCACCATATCGCCCTCAACAGGATTTTTATCTTTATCAATGAGATCAAGCGTGGCAAGAAATTTTCCCTTGCCTTTTAAGAGGCCTGTGATTTGTTTATTTTGAACTGCGGCGTCAAATGCGCTTTTTTCATCCCAAATAAGCATCACCTTCGAAACGCCGTCAAAAACCTCAACAATTTTTCCCGCAAGCACCTTCCCTGGCGTAATAACAGGCATATCTTTTTGAAGCCCGTCGTTTGCCCCTTTGTCTATGGTGATGACGTCTTCTCCTATGTTTTTTCCAATAATATGCGCAGGAATTATTTGAAAATCCTTTTGTATGCCAAGGTCAAAAGCCTGTCTCAACTGCCCGTTTTCTTTTGAGATATTTTCAAGCTCTATTACTTTTGCCTCCAGTGCAAAGGTTTTTTCTTTCAGTTGGTTATTTTCTTGTTTCAAAGCATTGCCACTAAACATGGAAGAGAAAAAATCTGACACTCCGCTCCCTTTTCCCCATAAAAAGGACTGAAAAGGTAAAGAGGCCGAATAAAAAAATCCCTTGATCTGCTTTTGAAAAACATTAAGGGGAAAAATAAAAGCAACAATTAGGAGGATGCCAACTATTTTGTTTTTAAAAGAGGGAAATCGCATAGGGATATTATAACAAAAAATCGTCTCCTTGACGACTTTTTTACTTCGACTCATTTTAGCTTACATTACTGTGCAGGTCTTGGAACTTTTTTTATGCGTTGCAATATAACAGCAACAATTAAAAAATTGGCAAAAACTATATAGGCTGGATACGTTAAACTCGTCCAGTTGTACGCGCTAAGAGCAAGAAGGGCAAATACTCCCGCAACACCAGACAATACATATGTTATCCATGTTTCTTCATATGGAGCTACATATGAATGCCGAATAGTTGGCAAAACGCCTATAAAATCAATAGAAACTGAAGCAATAACAGCTGCAGCGGGAGAGTTAAAAAACCACCATAGAATAAACCCAGAAAAAGCGCCTACTTGGCACACTGCATCAAATAATGTGTATTTTACATACCCGTACTTCAAACCAAGTACCACAATAAAAGTAGTTGCCAACGCTGCAAATGAAGTAAAAATGGCAGTTGCATACTCGCGGGCTGCAAACTCTGCAACCGTGGCAACACCCGTAAGAAGTGACCAAGTGATCCAAGAAGCAATATTGGGTTTTGTTTTGCCCTTTACTATATCGCGAGCATACGGGAGAACAGCTACAATAGAAATGCCAGCGGCAAGAATTAAAAATATCTCTTTCATATAGCTAGTCTACCAAAAAACCGCCCGATTGGCGATTATTCGGAATTATTAGCTCCGGGCGCTGAACAACTTTAAAACTTATTTCCCCAATACTTCAATTGCCCCAGTATCATTGCAAGTGCAAAAAGCGTATAGGCAAAAACACTTGAAGATTCTGTGAGAAAAAATCCTAAATCAACTATGGGTTTAGTAACCGAAAGCCTCATGCCAAATCCAATGCAAAATACCAACATCGGAGTTATTAACAATAAATAAATCTTACTATCTCTTGTGAACTTCCTACAAAAAGATGTAAACAAAAAGGTATAGGTGCAAAACAAAAATATAATAATGAAGACTTGGAATATATACATATCCCAAGCATACAATTCAAATATTTATATACAAGTGCAAAATAATTCACAGACTAAAAAAAATCGCCTTCGTGGCGATTCAAGCAAACAAAAAACGCTCGGGTGGCGACTACCTACTTTAGCCCCGAAGGACTATCATCGGCCTTGGAGTATTTCACTTCCGTGTTCGGAATGGGAACGGGTGGGACAACCCCAGTATAGTCGCCACCTGAACGTTTTTTGCGTTCAGGAAAAAATTGTAATGATCAATAATTGCCAGTCATTCTATATTGCGTAAAAACCATTAGTACTTCTCGGCTCAACTCCTTGCGGAGCTTACACCTAAAGCCTATCAACCTCGTCATCTTCGAGGGGTTTTTGAGACCTAATCTTAAGGGAGGCTTCACGCTTAGATGCTTTCAGCGTTTATCCCGTCCCGACTTAGCTACCCAGCAATGCTCCGGGCGGAACAACTGGTACACCAGAGGTCAGTTCATCTCGGTCCTCTCGTCAAGTTACTCTTACATTTCTGTAAGCTTAGACTATATCTTCAGCCATCTTTATAAATGGCGCCGACGTATTATACGAGTTTGTACCTCATATCCTTTCGATTGTTATTCGAAAAAGTCGTTACGGGGTCAGATCTAAAATTTGCAACAATTCGCCTCTTGTTTTCTTTCTCCTCGTTGCATAATTATTGTTCTGAATAGTAAGGATACAATCCACTATTCGCAATAACTTTGAACGAGTAAGACGAATTTCTTTACTCTCGCATAGAAGATCAGCAGCTTCATACAAAGCCCTTGCTTGATCTTTCTTGAACTGAAGGAATGGCCTTAACGCTTTCAGAATATTTCGAACCTGTTCAAACCCATTAATTCTTAATTCGCTCATGCCATCATTACGACGCGATACATAACCAATCCCAAAGATATCTCGTATCCAATGGAGTGGTTTTTCATGACGACTATCTTGGTAAAAACAGATAGTGCACATGAAACGCCGTTTTAATCTTCCATCTTTTCGTTTCTTGATTTGGAGCATAAGACTCCCGTCGCCATCAAGAAAACCGGCAATATATGCAAGATTTATTTTAGATTGACTTCCCACGGTATTACCTTATTAGTTATCTGGTCCTCAAGTAAATTGTACCATGAGAATAATGGACCTGCAATTCCCATAGTCACTGCAACCAAATACTGAATGAAGGTTTCACCGTTATTAGTCGGTTTGTCATCGCAGATTACTCTGCGAAGTAGCAATTTCTTACTAGAGATGACTCCTTTCAAGTCTCGACGCCTGTGGTAGATAGGGACCAACCTGTCTCACGACGGTTTGAACCCAACTCACGTACCGCTTTAATGGGCGAACAGCCCAACCCTTGGTAGCTTCTTCACCACCAGGATGCGGTGAGCCGACATCGATGTGCCGAACAGAGCCGTAGATATGGACTCGCGGGCTCTACTAGCCTGTTATCCCCGGGGTAACTTTTGGTTGATGATCTTTGCGCTTTCTAAAAAGCACACATCGGTTCACTAAGTTCTGCTTTCGCACCTGCTCGACATATCCGTCTCGCAGTTAAGCTGACTTATGCCTTTACACTATCTCCACCATTTCCATCGGTGGATAGTCAACCTTATAAACGCCTCCGTTACTCTTTAGGAGGCTAGCACCCCACTAAAACTGACCACCTCCCACTGTCTCCCGCTTGCGCGGGATTAGTTTTATCATCTCAAAAGATGGGTGTTTCATTGTCGGATCCATGATGCCCGAGAGCACCACTTCAAATCCTACCCACTACGCTACGCATCCAAGACGATAAAACAATAGGAAGCTACAGTAAAGCTCCCGGGGTCTTTCCGTCTAGCCACAGGTAACCGGCATCTTCACCGGTATTGCATTTTCATCGGGCAAATCCTAGAGACAGTTCCCCAGTCGTTACACCTTTCATGCGGGCCTCAACTTACGAGGCAAGGGGCTACGCTACTTTAACACGGTTATAGTTACCGCGGACGTTCACTGGGGCTTAGGTCAATGAGCTATCCCGCAAAGCGGGACAACCCCCAACTTTAACACTCCAGCACTGGTCAGGTGTCGGCTTGTATACATCCTCTTGCGAGTTAGCACAAACCTGTGTTTTTGGTAAACAGTCGCCAGGGAAACATTCGCTGCGACCCTTCACCCTTGCGGGTTCAGGGTAGGTCTTATCGCGAACTTACGACCACTTTTTTGCTTAGTTCCTTTAGGATCTTTCACCCGTTCACCTTGGCGCATTTACGCCAACCCACCTGTGTCGGTTTTCGGTACGGATCCTGTCATTTAGCGTTAACAGCTTTTCTGGGCAGCAGATCGTCTTGAACCCCCGTTCTTGCGAACAAAGTAGGGAAATCCAATAATCCCACAAGACTGCGCTGCTGCGTCACTGTTAAAAAATAGACAAGAGGGCCGGAATATTAACCGGCTTTCCATCACCCGCCTCCTTTCGGAAGCTAGGCTAAGGACCGCCTCACCCTTGGACGATTGTCGTTGCCAAGGAAACCTTGGGTTTTCGGTGTGCCGAGCTTTCATCGGCATTGCGATTACTCATTCCAACAGTCGCACTCCTCATCGCTCCACCCTTACTTACGTGCAGGCTTCACAGCAATGAAGACGCTCCTCTACCACTTTATACAAAAGTATAAAATTCTTATCTTCGGTATTAAGCTTAGCCCCTATAAATTTTAGGCGCAGAATTCCTTAACTAGTAAGCTGTTACGCACTTTTTAAAGGATAGCTGCTTCTGAGCTAACCTTCTAGCTATCAGAGGAATTCCACTTCCTTGTAGTTTTGCACTTAGCTTAATTTGGGGACCTTAGATGAAGATCTGGGCTGTTGCCCTTGAGAGCACGGACCTTAGCGCCCGTGTTCAGACTGCCTGCCTAAAGATTCTGACATTCGAAGTTTGATAAGAATACCTGGCTTGCGCCAAAATATTCTTTTCAGTGCTCTACCTTCAGAACCGACCAGCAGACGCTAGCCCAAAAGCTATTTCGAGGAGAACCAGCTATGACCAAGCTCGATTAGTTTTTCGCTTCTTACCACAATTCATCCCAGAGTATTGAACAGCTCACGGGTTCGGGCCTCCCTCCGATTTTAATCGGAGTTCACCCTGATCATGGCAAGCTCGCTTGGCTTCGGGTCTTATCCGTACTGCAATAGTTCGCCCTATTAAGACTCGCTTTCGCTATGCCTTCTCCCGCTAGGCGGGATTAGACTGCAGTACACATAAACTCGTTGGATCGTTTAGCAAGAAATACGCCGTCATCCCACTTCGCTCTTGCGAGCTACGCGGGACTCCGACTCCTTGTAGGCGAAATGGTTTCAGTATCTATTTCACTGCCCTCACCGGGCTGCTTTTCACCTTTCCCTCACGGTACTAGTTCACTATCGGTGATATCAAGTATTTAGCCTTGGCCGATTAGTACGGCCTGATTCCCAAGGGACATTCGTGTCCCAAGGTACTTAAGAAAAATAGCAAGGAGCACGAAAAGGTTTTTAAATACGGGGCTATTACCCTCTATGGCCTCCCTTTCCAGGGTAGTTCTTCTAACACTTTCGTCTAAATGCTCTCCCTCGAAAACTCCACTCCGCGTCTCCTATACTTCAAACGCGGAGTAAAGCCCCCGACGCTATTCCCTTGCAACCCCTAAATTTTTTACTTGCGCAAAAAATTTAGGTTTGGGCTTCTCCCTTTTCGCTCGCCGCTACTAAGGGAATTGCATTTGCTTTCTTTTCCTCCGGGTACTGAGATGGTTCACTTCCCCGGGTTTGCAGTCCTTCGCTTGCGCTCGGGACTAACTCGTCTTACGACGGGTTGGGTTACCCCATTCGGACATCTTCGGATCAAAGGTTGCTAACCACCTCCCCGAAGCTTATCGCAGGCACGCCGCGTCCTTCATCGCCTTGATATCCCAAGGCATCCACCATTCGCTTATAATCGCAATATAGATGACTGGCAATTACTAATCATTACATCTATATCTTCGACCTGTAAATTGTTAAAGTGCTCACGAGAAATAAAAAACCGCTTTCAAGCGAGGCGGCATTTTTCACACGCGCAAAGAAACAGTTCCGGAAGGTCAGCCGCTTCGATGGTTTAAAATGGTTTTGCTAATTCTCATGTATCGGCATTGTAGCGCATCCAAGAAATCGTGTCAATCCCCAAAATATCACACAATGTTAATCCTCCTTTTCGTTGATTCACATTATCTAGATAGATCTCCGTAAATGGTCCTCCAACTTTGGATAATCCCGACCGATGAAAATTCTCCAACACTAACCCACGTAGGAATACCCAAAGAACACTTGGTTTTATTAAGAAGAGCTGTACCGCCAGAATTACCTTTGTCGATAATCCCCGAAGAAACCTTATAATTATTCCCTGAGAACCCACTAATATTTCCTTCGGTAACAGTAATATTATTTCCTCCAGCCGTTGGGTAACCAAAAACCGTTACTTTGTCTCCGATGTTTACATCGGAAAATTTACATTGAGGATAATCAGAAAAAACTGGAATTTTGGTTAAACTCTTTTGAGAATCATATGGGAACGTTAACTTCAAAAGAGCCCAATCGGCCCCGTTTATATAACCCATCGCATCAAATTCAGTGTGATAACTATAATACGGGATTCCAGAAGGAAGTATGGGAAAAGAAACTCCACAGTATGGATTACTACCATCAGTAGTAGAAACTACATGAGCGTTAGTAAATACAAGATAATCGGGATTATCACCAAACTTCCACACGGTTCCAGATCCTATGTTAAGAGATGTTTCGTAAGAGTCACTCAAACATATAACACGAACAACACTACTAATAATTTTATTTATATCCGCAGAAGATAAAGAAGTAGAAACAATAGGCTGCCCAGATTGTTGTTTCTGTTGTAGTTCCCCTATTTTCTGATTAAGAGCATTAATATTTGCTTGGGCAGTTTGTTGTTCTTCCGCGCTTTTCGCTTCAATTGTCTTACTCTTTGCTGCCTCCTGCTGACTTTTAGTAACCAACTGCTCTATCTGTTGTTGTAGTTTTTTCGTTTGTTCCACTTCTCTACTTTGTGATGCGTGAAAGCTAAAATATGCAAAACCAAATAATGCAACTAAACTGATAATCACAGTATAAAATATGCTTACGTTAACTCCGTAAAATTTCTGAGGTTGTTTTATTTTCTTTGCTTCTTGAATCTTTTTTAATGAAGATCTTGGTATTAGAGAATTACCACAGTTATCACAAAATACACTTTTCGTAACTGTTTTTTTGCCACATTTATCGCAAAACATAAGAATTAATAGCCTTCGGATCCAAGAAATTGTTGAACAACTTTAAGATACACACTACCGTTATTTGCATAAAAATTTGCCGTACCTGCACTAGGAGTACCATTAGTAATCAAACCACTCAATGAATTTACTGCCTGCAGATACTGAGAAGTTGCAGAAATCAATGCATCTACGGCATTTATATAACGCGCACTCGAATTAGAGTATGATGATTTTACACTTGAAGCCTGATCATAAGTACTACTAAAGACAGCGCTTGCTTGACCCAAAATCGCTATAGCTAGTAAATTGTCACTTGTATTATAATAACCTACTGCTCGACTATAGTGCGAAACACCACCCACTATGGAATTATATATATTACTCACTTGATTCAGAAAAGAAATCCTGTTTGCCTCAATGCGTCTCTGTTCTTCTGCCTGCCGCCGCTGTTCCGCCTCTTGCGCAGCCCGAGCTGCAGCTCGGGCTTGGGCTTCAGCGTTTACTCTAGCCTGAGCTTCTACTTGGGCCCGTATTTCAGCTTGTTTCCTTGCATCTGCTTCAGTTTGAGCCTGTATTTCAGCTTCTTTTCTTGCATCTGTTTCAACCTGAGTAGCTCTTTCAGCTTCTGCCTTAGCTACAGTGGCAGCTTTTGCTTTAGCTTCTAGTTTACCCTCAATCACCCCTTGAATTTCGGTTAGTGCATTACGAACATCTTCATATTTTGGAAAATCACTATCTATGGACTTCAGAATCTCACGTGCTTCAGTAAGTTTACCCAATTTTTGCTTTTGTAAAGCTACATCGTATGATTCTCGATCCTTAATATTTTGTTTTTGTTTCGCTTTTAATTGAGTGATCTCCACTTTCTTTGATTGTAATGTCCACTTGCTTTCAACTTCTGCCAAAGAAGCTAAAGCATTAGTATAATCTCCCGCTAGTTGAAGATCTTCTACTTTTTTTATTACCTTATTTACTTCGGTATAATCTTTAATTTTAGGTGCCGCAAAAACAAAAGTGCCAGAAATAATAAACATTATTCCAGTAATGATGATTGTTTTTCTCGAAAACCTTTCTTTGAGTAATAATAGTTTCGTTTTCGCTAAAGTAAATATGTCGGGTTCACTTGGGATACCCGAATCGCTTTTGTTGATATCCACCAATTGATTTCCACAAAAACGACAAAATTTACTATCTGGTCTATTTATTTTTCTACATTTTTTGCATTCCATATTTTCTTTGATAGCATAAAAAATAGATATTGTATAACCCTCCCGAAAAAACAAACCCCGCCCTGAGCGAAGTCGAAGGGCGGGGCGAAAACTAAATCCGATTTAGTTTTACCCTTTCAGTTTTCTTTTCAAATCACCCAGCATTTCTGCAGCCACGTCTTTCCCTCCCAATCCAAATGCAATTCCACCCGCAATAACAAAGAAGTAAATTACTCCCTGGATAATGGGAATAATCAGATCTTTTACGACAGGAAGAAGCTGTATGAGAATTGCGCTCACCGCAAAAATCCAAATTGACCATTTTACGATAATTGCCACAACGTGCCCCGAACCCATTCGCGCGCTTTCTACGGTTGCGTGCAGAACCTTTGCCACAATATCGGCAATAATTACCGCGACAACAAAGATAAACGAGGCAACAAGAATATTGGGCAAATACCCAAGAACGCTCTGGAGAAAAATTCCAAACTGGGTGAATCCTAAAATATCAACCGCGGCAAGCAAAGAGACGATAATGAGCACCCACCTAAAAATCGAACCAATAAATTCCGAGGGGTTCACATTCAAGTTTGCCTTTGCCAGCGCCTCTTTCAAATGCTCTCTTGCAAAAATCTGGTTGAAGTTGAGCCGCTTTAAAATATCGGCAACTATTTTCCCGACTAAAACCGCAATAACAGAGCCGATAATAAACACCACGAACGCGCCCACCAACTGAGGAATAAATAGAACAAGGCCTTGCCACAATTGCAAGAACGGCTGCGCTACAACTGAAGACCAATTTGATACCATGTTTTTAAGATAATTTAATTTATATAAAGACCTTTTTTGAAGCTTCGACCTTTACAACAATATTCTTTGTTTATTATAGCACGCGCAAGGGGTACAACATAATGCAAATTTATTTCTTTGTTGCTTCAAACATCTGCGCAATATTCTCAACTGCTTTTTGGAGTTCGATCGTGGCTTCCATATTGATCTCTTGTTTCACTTTTGAGCAAAGTTTTGCAGCTTTCCAAAAAATCTCGTGCAACTCCGGAAACGTCTGCAAGTGCTCTGGTTTAAAATAATCGGTCCAGAGAATTAAGAGTTCTGTTTTGCATTTTTGCGCCTCTTCTTCTTTTTCGGCTACAAACCTCGCCATAGAGTTTTCGTACTGCTGAACAGCCAAAGGATTGTTCCAGTCTGGAAGCGCCAACTGCATAATTTTTTCTGTCATCTTGGCAACTGTTCTTGCGGCCGTTGTTGCGGTATTTGTTTCATAAATCCCGCACGGAACATCGCAGTGCGCGTACGCCGTTTGCACAGGAAAAATTTTGTTTATGAAAGATAAAATTTTATGCATCATACATATTTTTACAATAACGCACTTGGGAGAAATCGTCAATCTAACGGAATTCCCTTGCACACCCCTTGCGCCGTCCGTAGTTTTATGCGATGATATAGTATTACATTTTGAACCCTAAGACACTGGCTTAAAGCTGGTGCTTCACGAAAGGACAGCTCTTTGACCCAAATAGTAGTCGCATTTTGTGACTCCAAGCATGGTCATGAGTGGGGCGGTTGGTACACACAAGCCGGTGTACGGCACCACACTACCACATTAGCTTGGCGGGCCGCAGACATCAAGGGATTTCGTGCGCCAGATAACACGATCATCCCATTAGAAAAGCCTTACATGCTCTGTGGAGGAAAATGCGGACTGCAAACATTAGCTCCCACAGTCTCTTGGGTGCTAAAAAAATTCGGTTAAGAAGCCCCCGCCTTGAACATTGCGGGGGCTTATCATTTCAATACCCACTTAAGACAGGTGAGAATGAAGTGGTGGACCCAGGGAGAATCGGACTCCCACATCCGGAATGCAAATCCGGCGCACTGCCATTATGCTATGGGCCCAGTTTATTTTTTTACTTCCAGCTTCAGCTTCATTGCAAGGAACGTGCCGGCTGCAATGCCGGTTGCGTATGCAACAATGGCCGGAATGCTGTCTTTCGCTTCAAGCTTTGCCAAAATATTGTACAGCACGAGCATGCTTACGATAATCGCCGCAAACGAAGAAACAACGGCGCCCAAAACTCTGTGCGTTCCAATAAACCTAATATTCAGGGTGGATATGACATCCTGCACAATGCCTGCCAAAAAATAAACTACCAGTATGTTCATAGGTTTGGTGGGCGCGGCAGGAGTCGGACCTGCCACTTCTGTCTTATCAGGACAGCGTTCTACCGCTGAACTACGCGCCCGCACGTTCCCCATTCTAAATGAAAACAGACGCTTCGTAAAGCGTCTGTTTTCTGATGATTCCTTAAAGTTGTTCCGATCCTAGCCGCCATTTAAAGATTGGCGGCCAATATCTCGGGATTGGTTTAAAATATTTCATAAACCAATCTCGATCGACACTTAGTACTTGGTATTACCCAAATACTTGAAATGAAATGATCCACGCACAGCTTCCGCTACGCGTGCCTTGTTACGACTTAGCCCCTCTCACTGAACCTACCTTCGTACCTGTAAGGGTACTTCGGGTATTCCCAGCTCGCTTGGCTTGACGGGCGGTGAGTGCAGGACCCAGGAACATATTCATCGCCACATGGCTGATTGGCGATTACTAGCGATTCCGGCTTCATGAGGTCGAGTTTCAGACCTCAATCCGAACTGAGCAACAGTTTAAGAGATTGGCTTAACCTTACGGTCTTGCATCCCGTTGTCTGCTGCATTGTAACATGTGTGCCGCCCAGGATATCAAAGGGCCACGCTGACTTGGCGTCATCCCCACCTTCCTCGAGATTGTCTCTCGCAGTTTTCTGTGACACTTGAAACACAGAATAGGGGTTGCGCATGTTACCCGATTGAACGGAGCGCCTCAAGGTACATGCTGACGACAGCCGTGCAGCACCTGCCCAACTGTTCTTGTGGAAGGTCCAAACTTTCATCTGGATTTCAGTTGAGTTTCTAACCCTGGTAAGGTTCCTCGGTTGTTGACGAATTAAGCCACATGTTCCACCGCTTGTGTGGGTCCCCGCCTATTCCTTTGAGTTTTAGTCTTGCGACCGTACTTCCCAGGTGGGATGCTTAACGCGTTGGCTTCGCCACGTGAAGGGTCGACACTTCACATAGCTAGCATCCATAGTTTAGGGCGTGGACTAAAAGGGTATCTAATCCTTGTCGCTACCCACGCTTTCGTCCATCACCGTCAGGGTTATCTTAGTTGAATGCTTTCGCCTTTGGTATTCCTCTTGATATCAACGGATTTCACCCCTCCACCAAGAGTTCTATCAACCTCTAACACCCTCAATCGCGCGAGTATTCTTCGCAGTTCCAAGGTTGAGCCCTGGAAATTTAACGAAAAACTTTACGCGACGGCTACGGACCCTTTACACCCAATAAATCCGGATAACGCTCGAGGGCTCTGTTTTACCGCTACTGCTGGCACAGAGTTTGTCCCCCCTTATTCATGGAGTACCGTCACCCTTCGATTGCTCTCAGGGTTCTTCCTCCATAAAAGCGGTTTACGACCCGAAGGCCTTCATCCCGCACGCGGCGTCGCTTCATCAGGCTTTCGCCCATTGTGAAATATTCTCGACTGCTGCCTCCCGTAGGAGTATGGGCCGTATCTCAGTCCCATCGTTGGGGGTCGTGCTCTCACACCCCCTACCCGTCATAGCCTTGGTGAGCCATTACCTCACCAACTAGCTGATAGGCCGCAGGCCCATCCCAGAGCGTCTTGCGACTTTACTCTTGCGAGACCATGGGAAATTACCCCCGCTTTCGCGGAGCTGTGTCCCACTTTGGGGTTGGTACCTACGTGTTACTAACTCGTTCGCCGCTATCCTGCATAGCTCCTTGCGGAGCGACGCAGGACCGCTCGACTTGCATGCCTTATCCACGCCGCCAGCGTTCATCCTGAGCCAGGATCAAACTCTCTGGCAAAATACTAAAGGAATCGGAACAACTTTAAAGAATCAATAATTTGCTGCTACTGCTTGCTGCAATTGTTAAAGTGCGCGGAGTCACAAAACAACTCCCGAAGATGCTCATGCGAACACCTTCGGGAATCGTCTCTTGTAGAAACTTTTTAATAAGTATGTTATCTATTCATACTGTAGTTAGATATTACTCCTCCGATAAAACGTTGTCAAGGATTTCCTTCTACTACAAAACCTCCAAAAAAGTGGTGGGTAAATACGACTTTCCCTTGATAAGATATTTTTTCGTCTCCATTAAAACTTTCGATGTCGCCTTTCCAATCACAATTGTATTCCCAATCTCCTTCTTTGAAATGATTTGGTCCGCGTGGCTGGAACGTTTCAACCTTTTCTCCTGCAGATAATACTTTCTTCAAAAATGAAAAGGTATCGTGAGCAAATTGTCTATTGCCATGATATTCTGACACCATTCCACCCCCATATAAAGAATTCCAAACTATTTTTTCTTTGTACCAAACCACCTCTCGCCCCCATGACTGGAAAAAACCAGTATAACTGTCTCGATAATGCCAGTCGCCCTCTCGAAATTCCAATTCATGGAATCCAATTCCGCTATCTGTTTCGGCTCCGCTTCCTGCATAGGTCGAAAGTGAAGCTCTCCCCAAAAATTCATTCAATTCCTTTTTGAAATTTTCATCTTTTATCATAACTATATCCTATCAAAAAATCGCGCGGAGGGGTATAGACAGCCTCTCTTGGAATCTCGCAAGGTCTCTCCTTGCAAGACTCCTTGCAAGAAAAAAATCGCGCGGGTAGGTATACAACCTCTTGATTACTATGAGCCAGCAGAGGGATTTGGACCCCCGACCTACTGTTTACAAAACAGTTGCTCTACCACTGAGCTATGCTGGCAAACTCTCGTAGATTTACAAAACAGTTGTCCCGATTCCGACTTTCGTCGGAATCGAGGATCCACGAAAATTGTATAACAATTTTCGGGACTCTACCACTGAGTCCCGATGTTCGCTATCGCGAAATCGGGATCCCGACTCCCGATTTTTGCTACTGCAAAATTGGGACGTCGGGACTATGCTGGCCTATTTCTTCTTTAACTTGTCCCAAAAGTTGCTGGCAAACTTTTTGGTCTCTTCTTCTGTTTTTTCTTCTTGCGATTTTTTTCGCAAACTCATAAGCAAATCGCTTGTTTTCTTTTCGAGGCGGAGCAAATACACCCGCGCTTTTGAAAGCAATGTCTGTAAAAATATTTCGGGAGACGAAAGCAATTTTACCAAATGAAAATTTTCCAAACGTTCCTTGAGCTTTTTTTTCAAATCTGCAATGCCCAATCCCCCATTTGATGGAAATGTTAAAAGAATTGGAATTTTTTTTCCAATAATATACCCAAGCCCCGCAATGCCAATAAAAAATACTGCTAAAGCAACAAGGGTGGGCATGTTAGATTTCAAAACGTGAAAATCTTTTCACCACAATGTTTTCGCCAAGCTTGAGAATGCCATCTTGAATAATTGCTTGGATGGCTCTTGAAGGATCTTTCACGTAGGGCTGGCCCATAAGTTCTTCTGTAGTTTGGGGATCCATCGAAGCAATCTGCAAAGCAAGTTCGTGGCAGAGTTTCTTAAAATCATCCGATCTTGCCACAAAGTCGGTTTCGCACCGAACATCAACCAATGCTCCTAATTTCTCGTTCGAATGGATATAGGCTGCGATCAATCCTTCGCCTACCTCTCTTTCTTGTTTTTTTTCTGCGATTTCTTTTCCCCGTTTTCGGAGCAATTCTTTTGCCTTTTCAATGTCGCCCCGCGCTTCTTCAAGCGCTTTTTTGCACTCCAAAACAGAAATGCCTGTCTGTCCCCGGAGTTGTTTAATTTGATCAAGATTGACTTTGGTCATTTGTAGTTATTGGTTGTGGTTTTGCTTTGAGAATCGTTTCTCTGACTTTATCTAACACGTAGGCCGCAGAACTCATGGCGTCGTCATTCGCGGGAATCAAATAATCAATGGGCGTTGGATCAATATTGGTATCGCACACCGCAATTATTGCAATGCCTTTGCGCTTTGCTTCTTTGAGCGCGAGCTGATTTTGGTCGAGGTCGCATATAAAAACCGCATCGGGAAGTTTTGCAAGCGTTCTCAACCCCCCGTATTTTTCTTCAAGTTCTTTGATTTCGCCATCAATGCGCAGTTTTTCTTTTTTGGTGTATTTATCCAATTCTCCCGTTTCTCTTTTCTTTTCAAGGTCAAGCATGGTGCTCACCCTTTTTAAAATTGTGTCAAAATTCGTGAAGGTTCCGCCGATCCACCGCTCTGAAACATAAGGAAGGCCGCAGCTCTCCGCAGTTTGCTTTACCAGCCCTTTTAATTGGATTTTTGTTCCTACTAAAAGAATAACCTTGCCCCCTTGAATTAGCCCCGAAATAAACTGCAAGGCCAAATCCAATTTTTCTTTTGTTTTTTCAAGGTCAAGAACGTGAATGGTGTTCCTCACGCCCGCGATATAGGGCTTCATTTTGGGGTGGGTTTTTGAGGTTTTGTGGCCAAAATGCAAACCAGCCCGGGTCATTTCATCAATGACTGGGTCAGCAACTTTCGGCAATTCTTTTTCTTGCACCGGTGTAATTTCCATACCTTACATCTATACCATAAACCCCCAGCACAAATCAAGGGGTTGATTTTACCGATTCTCTATGATAAAGTAAAAAACATGAAAAAAGATATCCATCCAGTCTACCATTCAGACGTGAAAGTAAAGTGCGCGTGCGGGAATACATTTGTGCTTGGTTCCACGCAAGAATCGCTGCAAGTCGAGGTGTGTTCAAATTGCCATCCGTTCTATACCGGCCAAGACAAGCTCATGGACAGAATGGGCCAAATCCAGAAATTCAAAACGAGATTGAGCAAAAAGACCGCAAAGACGAAATGATTGATCTCGTAAAATTAAGAGAAGAATACAATTCTCTCTCAGAAAAACTCACCGATCCCGAGCTCATTTCAAATTGGGAAAAATTTCAGGAAATCTCAAAAAGAAGAAGTATGCTCGAAAAAGTCGTGAACAAGGCAAACGAACTGCAGGAAATTGAGAATAAAATTCAGGAAAACCAGGAAATTGCTGGTTCAGAAGGAAACACAGAACTTGGAGCACTTGCTCAAACCGAACTTGTGGCGCTCCAAGAGCAAAAGAAAAAACTTGAACAAGAAATTGAAGACCTCGCAAATAAAAAAGAAGCCGGCCCTACGGCTCTCATTCTTGAAATTCGCCCTGGAACAGGAGGAGAAGAGGCTTCGCTCTTTGCCCGAAATCTTTTTGACATGTATACAAAATACGCAGTCCAGCACAGGTGGGGCCAAGAGGTGCTTAACCTTGACGAAACCGATTTAGGAGGAATCAAAGAAGCATCGGTTGAAGTTGTCGGCGAAAATGCTTTCGAAAAGCTTCAATACGAGGCCGGCGTGCACCGGGTGCAAAGAATTCCAACAACAGAAAAATCGGGAAGGGTGCACACCTCGACTGCTTCGGTTGCGATACTTCCGAAGGCCGCAAAAGCTCAAATTCAGATTGGCCCAAACGATCTCAAGCTTGAGTTTTTTAATTCTTCGGGGCCAGGAGGCCAAAACGTAAACAAAAGAAAAACCGCGGTGCGCCTCACCTATCTTCCCACTAATTTGGTGGTGGCCGTTCAAACCTCAAGAAGCCAGCAAAAAAACAAAGAATTCGCCATGGCTATTTTGGAATCAAAACTTTTGGAGCAGCAACAAGAACTCCAGGCAAAAGAAAATGCCACTGAACGCAAGGCTCAAATTGGATGGGCTAAAAGAGCTGAAAAAATCCGCACGTACAATTTTCCTCAAGATAGAGTTACCGACCACCGTATTGAGCAGAGTTGGCACGGCATAGAAAAAATTATGGAGGGCAATCTTGATTCTATTGTTGAGTCGTTGAAACAATACCAAGAGAGCCATTCTCAAGAGCTTTGATGTCGTTTTCGTAGCCTGCGGCGATTGCCAGCACCGAATTGCTGTAAAAACGGTAGCGAGGATTTGTTGAACCTGAAAAATAAATGAGCGCTGCCTTGCTTTCAGCGGTTTTGGTTTGTTTTGCCGCCCCGTAATCTGCCAAATACAAGCCGGCCGCCATAAACGCATCTCTAATACTCCAAGGATCGGCAGGCCTCCCAATAATTGCTGAAAGTCGGGTTCTGTAACCAAGCCAGGTAGAAGGAATAAATTGGGCCGGACCCATCGCACCTCCATATCCGCCCACGCTTGGAATCGGGCACGAAACCGGGGTATTTAGAGGGTTTCTATTAAGCTCCTGGGTAATCTGCAAAAACGGCTGAATATCTCTGCTCGGTTTCATCACATTTGAAACTGCGTTACCGCCCACCAAACGCACTCCCGATCCGTTTTGCATATCTTTAAGGAAACACTGGCCCACGTTCTTCCCAATATTTGATTCCTGCGTAAGAACCGCGAGTAAAAATGCTGGACGTACTCCGGTTTGCGCCGATACAAACTTTGCAATATCAAGCGCCTCTCCAAAAGTAGGGGCCTGCGGAACTCCAATAATTTCAAACAAACGGGAACGGATTTCCTGCGCCCGCTTTTGCTTATCGGCAAGAAGCTTTTGATATTCAGATTCCTTGCCTTTGGTTTCTTGTAATAAATTATCGGTCTTTAACTTCGTATTCTGGTTTTCTTGTTTTTGCAGAATCTGAATTTTCATGAGGTTTTCCTGGTCGGCTTTTTCAGACTCTAAGCTGCCTTTCTGGGTTTCTAAATAATCGCCAAGGTCTTTTAAATTCTGCAATAAATCTTTGTTTTTTTGGTGTAGTGTCTGCAACTGCGCAACATTGGAGAAAAAATCAGAAATCGTGGAGCCAGAAAGCAAGATTTCAGGGGTGCCCTTGCGGTCTTCCTGGCTTATGTTCTGCAAAATCGCCCCAATCTGGGATTTTTTCGTATCAATATCTTTGATTGTCTGCTCGATTGAATCGGTGGTGTCTTTGATTTGAGATTTTAGATCCTGAACTATTTTTGTGGTGGTGTTGATCTGCTTATTCAAATTCTGAATTTTTTTTTGAAGGGTTGCAATCTGATCTTGGAGCGTCTTTTTTTGCTGCTGAGTTTTGGTGATATCGCCTTCAATACCGTTGATTTCGTTCTCAAGGGCTTGGAGCTCCTGCTGTAATTGTTCACGCTCTTGCACCGGGCTCAGCTGATCTTGCGCAAAAACAACAGAGCCCGTAAAAAAAGCGGGCATGCTTTGCAATAGTAAAATTAAGACAAAGAAAAAGGAGAAAATTTTTTGAAAAAGAAATCTACGCACTTTTGCTCGCGGCTTTCTTTTCTGCCGCAGGAACCGCTTCTTCAATTTCTTCTTCCTTCTTTGGTTTTTCGACCTTCTTTACGTCTTCAACTTTTTCTTCAACCGGGGTTGCGAGTTCTTCCTCCACTTTTTCCGGAGCTACCACCTGAGCCACGATGTCCTCTTTGTTCCTGAGAATTTCTATGTTTGCCCCCACCTGCACATCTTTTATCAACAGCTTATCATCAAACGTGATGAGTTTTTCTACGTTGACTTTAATTTCATGAGGCAAATCGGCGGGCAGCGCCCGCACTTCAACCTGCTGGATATTTTTAATAAGCGTTCCGCCCAAATCGCGCACGGCGAAGGGCACCCCCTCAAATACCAAGGGCACCATAATTTCAATCTTTTTATCGAGAGCCGGCTGATAAAAATCGATATGGGTCACTTTGCTGGTCAAAGGGTCTTTTTGGACTTCATAAATGAACACAGGAGCCTGCGTGTTGTTGACATTCAGGGATATTAAGGCGCTTTCCCCGGCTTCTGAGAATACTTTTTCAAAGTCCTTTCTCTGGACCGAAAGCATGAGCTCCTTGGCATTGGGTCCGTACAAAACACCGGGAATAAAACCCTTAGATCTCAAGGCCTCAAGTTTCTTTTTTGTTTCTGTTCTTTTTGCAGCTTGTAAAGATAACATGGGTATTTATTTTAAGAATCCTGCGAGTAAAATTGCAATAATATTCACTACTTTAATCAAAGGGTTGATGGCAGGGCCCGCCGTGTCTTTGTAAGGATCTCCCACCGTGTCCCCGGTCACCGCGGCTTTGTGCGCGTCAGATCCCTTGCCTCCGTAGTTGCCCTGTTCAATGAATTTCTTTGCGTTGTCCCACGCTCCGCCTCCCGAAGTCATGGAAATTGCGACAAACATACCCGTAACAATGGTTCCAATCAGAAATCCTCCCAATGCTTCAGGTCCCAACAAGAATCCTACCGCAATGGGGCATACCACCGCAAGCAAGGTCGGAAACAACATTTCTTTCAAGGCCGCCTTGGTCACAATATCAACGGCTGAAGCATAGTTTGGCTTTGCAGTTCTTTCCATAATGCCTGGAATTTCGCGAAATTGCCTGCGAACCTCTTCAACCACAGAACCTGCCGCGTTGCCCACCGCCCTCATGGCCAAGGATCCAAAGAGATAGGGCAAAGCCCCTCCCAATAACAGACCCGCGAGCACATACGGATTTCCAAGTTCAAAATGAAACACGATTCCTTTTGCGTTATTCATAAGCTCCTGGGTATAAGAAACAAAAAGCACCAAGGCTGCCAAACCCGCGGAAGCAATGGCATACGCTTTGGTGACTGCTTTAGTGGTGTTTCCTACCGCATCCAAGGAATCTGTCACTTCTCTGGCTGATTCTGAAAGATTAGACATTTCTGCAATTCCTCCCGCGTTGTCGGTAATGGGGCCGAATGCGTCGATCGCAACCACGATTCCGGCTAAAGAAAGCATTGCTACCGCAGCCAAAGCAACTCCGTATAACCCCGCGAGATTAAATGCGATCAGCGCTCCTGCAACAATGACAAGAATAGGGGCGGCAGTGGATTCCATGCCCATAGCAAGCCCCATGATCACATTGGTGCCTCCTCCGGTCTGGGAAGCCCGAGCAATGGTTTTCACGGACCTAAAATTCTTTGAGGTGTAATATTCGGTGATTAAAACCATGAGAATGGTCACCGCGATCCCTACGCACATCGCGTAAAACCAGGAAGTGGTGTTTCCAAGATTCATTGTTTTTAATTCATAATAAAATCCAACCATGGCGAGAAAAGCGCTTGCAATAAGGCCTTGGTACAAGGCTTTCATAATCCCCTTTCCCATGATTCGCACTGCAAAACTTCCAATGATCGACGCGATCACCGCTGCTCCTCCCATTGCCAAAGGAAGTTCTGCAAGGTTCACTTTTGGGAATAAAAGAGAGCCTAAGAACATTGCGGCCACCAAGGTCACGACATATGTCTCAAACAAATCTGCGGCCATGCCGGCGCAATCTCCCACGTTGTCGCCCACGTTGTCGGCAATCACTCCGGGATTGCGAAGATCATCTTCGGGAATTCCGGCCTCCACCTTTCCCACAATATCAGCCCCCACATCTGCGGCTTTGGTATAGATGCCGCCCCCTAATCTCGCAAACAGAGAAATCAACGATCCCCCGAATCCCAACCCTATTAAAGCCTGAAGGTTATGCGTCAAAGAATAGTATCCCGCAACAGCAAGCAGGGCCAACCCCACCACAAAGAATCCTGTGACCGCTCCTCCGCGAAAGGCAAGAGAAAAGGCTTTTTCAAGCCCGCTCTTTGCGGCTTCTGCCACGCGCACATTGGCTCGAACAGAAACCATCATTCCCAAAAATCCTGCAAGTCCCGAAACAGCAGCCCCGATCAAAAACCCAAAGGCGACTGCGGCATTTGCGGGAAACAAGAACCAAAGTCCCAGAGAAACCAAAATCGCGACAATCGCAATGGTGCGATATTGCCGCTTTAAATACGCAGAGGCTCCTTCCTGGATCGCTTTTGCGATTTCTTGCATTTGAGAATCCCCTGCTTTTGCTCCCAATACCTGCCATGCCAAGAACAAGGCATAGAGGATGGATAGCACCGATGCAATAATAGGAAAACTTACCATTTTGTTTTGTTTAGAGAGCGCGGGCTACAACCTCCAAATGTTTGACCAAAGTTGCCGCATATCCCCATTCGTTGTCATACCACGATAGCACTTTTACGAGGTCTCCGTCAACAACCCTTGTAAACGCGAGATCAACGATCGCGCCGTAGGGTTCTTTGAGAATATCCGAAGAAACAAGCGGCTCTTTCGTCACCTTCAATATCCCCTGCCATCTTGGAGATTCGGCAGCTTCGGTTAAAATTCTGTTGATTTCCTCAACCGATGTTTTTTTCTTTGAAACAAACGTGATGTCGGCAAGAGACCCGGCAATAACCGGAACGCGCAGGGCGATGCCGTCAAATTTTCCTTCAAGATTTTTTACCGCTCTTGTCACCGCAATTGCGGCTCCCGTGCTTGAAGGAACAATATTTTGGCCAGCGGCTCTTCCCCTAAGAAAATCACTGCTTTTGGCAGGGCCGTCAACCAAGTTTTGGGTTGCGGTATATCCGTGCACCGTATTTAAAATTGCTTTTTTAATTCCCGGGTTTTCGCTCAACACCTGCACAACCGGAGCAACGGCATTGGTAGTGCAAGAACCATTTGAAGAAATTCTACATGTTGAAATTTCATCTTCGTTTACTCCTACGAGCACGGTTCTTCCGTTTTCTCCGTCTTCATCTTTTGCAGGAGCAGTAATGACCACGCGCTTTGCTCCAGAACTCAAATGAACCCTTGCCTTTTCATACGACTCAAAAAATCCAGTCGCCTCCACGACAATATCAATATTCAAATCCTTCCAAGGAAGCTTTGCCGGATCTTTTTCCTGAAAAACCTTGATTCCATTCAAACTTTCTTCAAATTTCCCATATACCGTGTCGTGGCTCAACAGATACGCCAAATTCTGAATGTCTCCCAAATCGTTTATCGCAACAATCTCAAAATCGGGCTTTTCTTGCATCTGCCGAAAAAACAACCGCCCAATTCTTCCAAACCCGTTAATCGCAATTTTTGTAGCCATACATCTATAGTATACCAAAACAAAAATCGCCTCAAGGGCGATTCTGTTTTTTATTTTACAGCAAGCAAATCCTCAAGTTTTTGCATTCTGTTTTCAAGTTTTTCAATTCTTCTACGATGTTCTTCCAGTAGAAATTTTTCTATCCGATCAAGCCGATCGTTCACCGCATTAAAATCTTTTTGGATTGCACCAAAATAAGGGCTTACTGCGTCAACAACTGTACTTTTTATTTGTTTTAAGTCTGTTTTTGTTAAAGGCATAGCAAATTCATTATGACTCGCTCAATTATAATGTCAACCTACAAAAACTTTTCTTCTTTTAAAAGTTTTTGCAGGTCTTTTCCAAAGACCGGATGCTTTAACGCAAAGTGAGTGTTTGAAAAAAGCCAGTTCTTTTTGTCGCCGCACTCCCACCATTTTCCTTCAAATTCATACCCATACAATAGAACGCCGTCTTTTGCCATTTCGCCTAATGCTTCGCTCAGCACAATTTCTCCTTTTTTATTTGGCCGGGTTTTTTTTAAATACGCAAAAACTTCAGGGGTAATTACCCTCCTTCCCACGATTGCAAAATCAGATGGTGCCTCGCCAGGCAAAGGTTTTTCAACGATTTTTTTTATTTTATAAAGCCGACTCGCGATTTTTTCAACCGCAACCACCCCGTACGAAGGCAATCTCTCTTGCGGCACCCTGTAGAGAGAAAGAATGGGTTTTTGCGCCGTTTTAAAGACTTTCGCAAGCTGAAGACTGCAAGGCACGGTTGATTCCACCATGTCGTCTGGATACACCACAAAACAAGGATTATCTCCAACAAGCTTTGAGGCCTGCAATACCGCGTGGCCGTCGCCCAACGGATTTGTCTGTTGAATAAAAGAAAACGAAAGACCCTCTGCAAGGGTATCAAGATTTTTTACTTCTTCTAAAATGCTGTTTTTCTTTTGCTCCTCGAGCAGTTTCTCAATGCGCGAATCTTTTTTGAAATATTCGCCGACAGATTTTTTATTCGTAGCATTCACAATAAAAATAATCTCGTTCACGCCGGAACTCTTAAGTTCTTCAACCGCATACTGAAGCAAGGGCTTGTCAACAAGAGGAAAAAATTCTTTCGGCAAAACCTTTGAAAGCGGCAAAAATCGCGTTGCCAATCCTGCAATAGGAATAATTGCTTTTGTAATCTCTCCCATGATTATGATTTTTTAGAGCGCAAAAACGCAGGAATGTCCCATTCTTTTTCTTTCTCCTGGAGTTCTTCAATTTCCTGGTCAATGGCTTTTTTTACATCAAGGGCATTCCTGCGCTGCTTGTCCTGAGCGGGGTCGAAGGATTTGCTCTCAATCTGCGGTTTTGATACTTCTTCAATTTTTATATTTTTCCTCAGAGAAAGCTGTCTTTTTACTGCTCTTCTCGCAGGCTTTTTTGACCTTATCATTTTCTCTGGCTGTTTTGAAGGCGAAGAGGCATGCGGTTGGCATCCAATTGCAAAAACCGTAATCCGCAGCTTATTTTGAAACTGCTGGTTTGAACTTATGCCAAAAATAATCTTTGCCCGCGGATTTTGCTCAAATAAAGCGTTGCTAATGCGGGAAACCTCATCCATTTTTAGATCTTTTGAACCGGCAATATTGAAAAGAATGCGCTCTGCGCCCTTGCTTTTATAATCATACAGAGGATTTGAGAGAACCTGGTCTAAGGCAAGTTTTGCCCTGTCTTCCCCAACAGAAGTTACGCTCGAAAGATACGCGAGTCTCCCCCTTCCTTGCAAAAGAGCTTTTACGTCGGCAAAATCAATATTGATCAGCCCCGGGGAAAAGAGAGTTTCAACAAACCCTTCAAGGCTTTCGGCCAATTTTTTGTTTATCGAGGAAAGGGCGACTCGCAATGGAGCCTTCTTATCTACAATCTGGAAAATTCCGTCATTTGGAATTATCACGTATGCGTGAAGCAAAGGCCTGAGCTTTTCAAGGGCATTTTTTGCAATCTGCATCCGTTTTTCCCCTTCGAAAGAAAACGGCATTGTAAAAATGCCCAAGGTCAGATTTTTAAGCTTTTGCGAAACATCTGCAAACACCGGAGCAGCCCCGGAACCGGTCCCCCCTCCCAATGTTGCAACCAGAACGCATAAATCCTGGCCTTCCAAAAGCTTTTTTATTTTTTCTATTTCTCCTTCGGCTGCGAGCTCGCCAACAGAAGGATCCATCCCGCACCCCAACCCTTTTGTGATAGTTTGCCCAAAAGCAAACTTCCTCGTATTTCTTCCAACGTTTTTCAATGCTTGAAGGTCGGTATTTGCCGCCACAAAATCTGACCTTTTTAAACGCTGCGAAATTTCAGAAACAATATTGCTTCCTCCTCCCCCCAACCCGATAACCCGCATTTTTGTTCTTGCGATGTCATTAAATAGAGGGGGCTTTTTCTTTGCCTTTAAAACTCGTTTCTTCATTGTTTTAGTGTAAAACAAAGCCGTCCCGCTTGCAAGCGGGACGGCCATTGTTATCTATCTTTGAAAATCTCTTCGAGGAGGTCTTGGTCTGTTTCGGTAGCACTCCTGGCAATATACCTGGCTTCCTTCTCTTGGTTGAAAAGGGAGTTTGGTAATTGCTGCGCCACAGCTGGCGCAACTCCAGTTGCCTTCAAACATTGGCCTCTCGAAAGATCTTCCACTGTCGTTTCTCTCGTCCACTATAATTGAAAGTTCAAATCAATAAATTACTGTACAGAAATTTTTTGATCTAACTTTTGCTGTTCACATCATAAAAGATATGAAGATCGTACCTCGACTATGTACTTATTCATCATACTCCCGTTCTTCCTATTTGTCAAGAGGAGCGCCGCTGAACAATCGCAATCGCTGGTCCACGATTTTTTGGATTTTATCAACGGCCTGGCCCAAAATGCGGTACGGGGCAATTTCGTTTTGGTTATTGTTCAAGAAATTGCTAACTCCGTCTCTCCATGCTTTGCGGATCTCGGTATTGATATGAATAACAGAAATTCCTGATTCAATGGCTCTCCTCAAATCTTCTTCGGTATTCCCAGACGCTCCGTGTAAAACCAAAGGAATCTTCACGGCATTCTTTATTGTTCGTATCCTTTCAAGATCTAAAGACGGATCGGGAGAACCCTTGAGCATTCCATGGATATTTCCTACTGCAGGCGCAAAGAGGTCAACTTTCGTTTCTTTCACGAATCGCTCTGCCTGTTCGGAAGTCACAAGATTCCCCTGAAGCGCTGCTCCTTCTGGAATTGCGTCCAGCAACTGCGAAGAGCTTCCGATATATCCCAGCTCCCCTTCCACCAAAATTTTGGAGTTCTTTGACTTTACATACTTTACCGCTTCTTTGGTTTGCTTTACGTTTTCTTCAAACGAAAGCTTTGAGCCGTCAAAAATAACAGAGTCAAACCCGGCTTCAACCGCGGCTTTTATTCCTTCTAAGGTATGCGTATGGTCGGCATTTAAAAATAGAGGATAATCAAATTCTTTTCGCAATGAGCGAATTGCCGAAGCAACTGTTTTCACTCCAAGAAATTCACGCTCCCCTTCTGAAACCCCAATGATCACGGGGAGCTGTAAATTTCTTGCTGTTTGAAAAATCGCCTTGAGCCCGGCAAAATCTGAAATGTTAAAATGCCCCACCGCGACATGGTTTTTTTGCGCATCCTCAATAATTTCTTTGAGCGATTTCATGTTTGAATAGTCCGTTTTTTGAAAGCGTGCTTCTCTTTGTATTTTGTAAGCTCCCTCTTTAAGATATCTTTCGTTTCATCAATGGCGGCGCGAATATCATTATTGGTTGCTTCTGCCCTCAATACACTTTTTGGAAGTTCCAAAGTAACCTCTGCATAGAACACATCTCCTTTATGATGATGCTTCGTGGTCCTCGCGATTTCTACAAACAAATGCATCTCGTTTTTTTCTTCATATCTTTTTACAAAGCGGCTGAGCGGCTGAAATCTTTTTTCAACGTATTCTTTTATGGGACTCGTGAGGTCGAGCGATGTTCCTTTAAGATCAATGATCATACTATAACCATACCTTAAATTTCTTTATGTATGCAAGCTTTGCCAACTGTGTAAGAACGCAATACCCCAGGAGAATTGCTCCAAGCAACGGGAAAAATCTTAGAGGCAAGGCCTCAAATCCAAGGTGCCCCCCCAACGCGGTAAAAGGAATAAGAATTCCTATTGCCATGATAATCGCCGTGAGCAAAAGAACGGGCAAGGCGGCAACGCTTTGAATGAAAGGAATTTTTTGTGTGCGAATCATATGAATAATGAGCGTCTGCGACAGCAACCCTTCAACAAACCAGCCCGACTGAAACAAAGCCTGAGAAGCAGGACTATTTGCTCCAAACACAAACCACAGCAAAAGAAACGTGGCAATATCAAACACCGAACTGATGGGGCCTACAAAAAACATAAAGCGCGTGATGCCTTTTGCCTCCCATTTCCGCGGTTTTGCCAAAAACTCCTTATCCATTTTATCAAGCGGGATTGAAAGCTGCGAAAAATCATACAATAAATTCTGAATCAAAAGCTGAATGGGAAGCATGGGCAAAAACGGCAAAAACGCGCTTCCTATCAATACGCTAAACACGTTGCCAAAGTTTGAGCTCGCGGTCATTTTGATATATTTGGTGATATTGCCAAACACCATTCTGCCTTCAATCACTCCCTGCTCTAACACCAGTAAATCTTTTTCAAGAAGAATGATGTCTGCCGATTCCTTTGCAATATCAACCGCCGAATCAACCGAAATTGCAACGTCGCCGTCGCGCATGGCAGAAGCGTCGTTGATCCCGTCGCCCATGTATCCTACCGTGTGGCCTTTGCTTTTGAGGGCTCGTATGACTCGCGCTTTCTGCAAAGGATTCATTTTTGCGAATACGCTGGTTTGTTCTGCAAGCGCCCCGAGCTGTTCCTCGAGCAATTCTTCAATTTCGCTTCCCAAAATGATCCTGCCTGTTTCAAGGCCAACTTCCCTGCATACTTTTGCCGTGACAATTTCGTTGTCGCCGGTTAAAATTTTCACTTGCACGCCCTGTTTTGCCAATACGCTCAACGCCTGCTTTGAAGAAGCTTTTGGCGGATCGAGAAAGCCCATATACCCAACCAATATAAGATTCTGCTCGTCAGCAACCGTATAGTTTTTGAGAAGAGGCACGGGCTTGTACGCAATGGCAATCACGCGCAACCCTTCGCTGTTCGCCTCATTCACCAGTTCTTGCACCGCTTCTCTTTGAATGTCGTCGAGGGGCAAAACGCCGTTTTCGTTTTCAACGCGATCGCAAATTTCCAACACTTCTTCCACGGCTCCCTTCACAATGAACAACGGCTCCTCATTTTCTTTTTTCACCACAACCGACATTTTTCTCCTGATAAAATCAAAAGGCACTTCGTCAATTTTTTGATACGTTCGTTCTTCTTCAAACGAATACTGCTTTTCTTTATGGGCGATGACCGCCTGGTCGATTAAATTTTTAAGCCCTGCCTGATAGTAGCTGTTCAAATACGCAAGGCTCAGCACGCGATCGCTTTCTTTGCCCCGCGTGTTCAAATGCACCACCAATACGACTCTGTCTTCGGTGAGGGTACCTGTTTTGTCGGTGCACAAAATATCCATTGCCCCAAAATTCTGAATGGAGTTCAACCGTTTTACAATCACCTTTTTCTTTGCCATTTTCATGGCCCCCTTTGCAAGGTTTGCAGTCACCACCAAGGGAAGCATTTCGGGCGTTAACCCAACCGCAACCGCCAACGCAAAAAACAGCGCTTCCTGCCAATTGCCTTTTGAAAATCCGTTGATCAAAAACACCAGCGGCACCATGATGAGCATAAATCGAATAAACACAAAACTCACTTTGTTCACTCCCCGATCAAAACTTGTCATGGCTTTCTTGCCCAACACATTCTTCGCGATAGAACCAAAAAAGGTTCTGCTTCCCGTGGCTACAACTATGCCGGTGGCAGAACCTGAAATAACGTTTGAACCCATAAAACACAACGTGGGCAATTCAAGAGGGTTTTTGTCTTCCTTTACCCATTCCCCGTTGAGCTCGCTGTATTTTTCTACCGGCATTGATTCGCCCGTAAGAGCGGCCTGGCCTATAAACAAATCTTTTGAAGAAAGCAGGCGTATATCGGCGGGTATCATGTCTCCGGCTGAAAGGTGAATGAGGTCGCCTGGCACCAGATCTATAATAGAAATTTCTTGTTTTTGGCCGCTTGAACGCGGCGCTGTTTTTCGGCTCACCGTGCAGTTGTTTTGCACGATTGCTTTTAATTTTTCAGACGCTTTTTGCGACCTGAACTCCTGCCAAAACCGAAGAACGCTGCTTACCAACACCATGAGAGAAAGAATAATAATCTTGCTCCAGCTCCGGTTTTGAGATGAGACAAGCAACACGTCGGTAAACAATGAAGTGATGCCCAAAATTATTAAAATGCCGGTAAACGGATTTATAAATGTTCCACCAAGCTGCACCCACCATGCGGGTGGTTTTTCTCTCAAAAGTTCGTTTTCGCCGTATTCTTCTTTGCGTTTTTTAATCTCCTCATATGGCAATCCATCAATCGATGACTGCATTATTTCAAATACGCTTGGAACGTCTCCCCTCCCTACCTTTAAAAGAAACTTTGATAATTTTGGAGTTTTTTTCTTTTCACCTTCCACTTCCTGCAAAATATCGGCGAGCTCCAAATAATGCAGAAAATTTAATTTTTCCTCCCGAAGTTTTATTTTGAGGGCTCCCGTTCGATAGTCGAATGATTCAATGAGCTGCCACGGGAGTATTCTTGATTTTATCTTCAGAAAACGGATCAGTTTTTCAAGTCCGTATTTGCGCAAAAGCCCCCCAAGCCCAATATCAATTCCAACCAGCGTGGGCTCGCCTCCGTCTTCAAGTAGCACGTCATGCACCTGCACAAGCCGCCTTCCGTGCGTATCAAGAACCTGCTTGCCGTATAAATTCCGCTTTAAATAAAAATCATTGCTTTCGTTGCTAAGCAAAGGGATTTTTATTTCTTTGGCAACAAATGGTTTTTGAGACAAATCAAGAACCGAAGGACTCAAGAGGAGTTTTTCCTCCCCCTTTCTAATGAGAATTTTTGAGACGGGGTGCAAAAGATAGTTTTCTAAAACAGCCACGTCTGCAATTCTTCCGAGCAGCCGTTTTTGATAGTATACCTTTTGGTTAAGAATTTGGCTTAAATAAAGCACGCTAAAACAGCCAAGAGATTTGTTATTTCTTTAGTATAGCAGATTAAATCGCCTTAGTCACTAACAATATAGTGAATGGCTTATACCTCGGTCTAGAACCAAGGCTTTGAGAGGGATTTAGGGGCTTTCTAGAGGTATTTCATCTACCCCTCTCGGTCGGGAGAAATAGCTATACCCTCCTACGCCCCCTTTATCTTACTATGGATATAACTCCTTATTTCCTTTCTATATCTATCTACAAAATCCTGAGGTATATTTTTTTCTGTTCTAATTCTATGACTATCATCGTTTTCCAGATATTCCCATTCAACAATTGCACAAATTATTTGTTCAAGAGTTTTATTGGGGGTTGCTATTAGTTTCGAGAAATAAATATCGGCCTCAAAATTTCCATTGAACGATTTTCGTCTAGAGTCTAAAATTATATTCAAAATATTTTCTTCTGAATAGCCAGGCATAATCGGATTATTTTTTCCTCTAAATTTCTCTAATGCTTCTATCGTAATATCTTTTTTCAAATGCCCATCTTCATCTACAACAGTTTCAAATCCAATAGCTGGAGGAACTATTTTTAACTGTTCTTGCAAGAACTTATAATTTTCTTCCTTGAGTCTTTTATATATTGAAATTTGAGCACTAACAACGCCTTTGTAACCTAAAGATGGAAATACTTTTAAGAACACCCCTTGCAAAAAATCTTTTATATTAATCATAAATATGAATTAACCTTTTGGCGAAAAATCAATCTTATAACCACGTGTTTTTGAGGGATCTAAATGTATGCCAGAATAAATCCACCCAGGTAAATCTGCTTTAAAACTAGTAAGTTCTTTACAATTGAATATTACAACTACTAAATTATCCTTTGAATCTGGAAATAGAATATCGGTGCAGCTCATATTAATCAAAATTTTTTCTATTTCTTTTTTCAACTCCTCTTGGTTTAATGCATTCATATTAATTTATATAAATAATTTCTTCATGATTTAAATTTTTTGGAACTTCTTTATGAACAATTTGTTGCACAACCCCATATTCTAATGCTTTTTGGGCGGTTATTGTTGTGCCAACTCCCATCATTTGTTGAACTTTTTGCAAAGGAAGTTTTGAATTTTCGGAGATAAAGTGAGCAATTCTCGTATTATGTGTTTTGATAGCAGTAAATTGATCTTGTAATGCTTTCTCGTCAAAATTTCCTTGTCCAGTAGAAGCACCGTGCATATAAAATTTTGCGTAAGATTCAGAAGTTCTTTCCGGAGCAGAAAGATAAATAACATTTGCGATAGAATCTATATGGTTTGTAGCATGCAACGATATGAGTATTTTTGAATTCTGAATAATCGTTGAAATCAAGAAACCCTCATAGATACTACCACCCAATGAAGAAAAAAGAATATTAATTTTTGTAACGCCACCCTTTTCAAATTTCTTAATTGTATCAACCAAACGCTGGGTAGCCTGTTGATCAATTAAACCTTCAAATATTATGTATGCTTCCATTTCAATTTTTTATTTTTCTAGCTGTGTACCTCGGTCTAGAACCGAGAGTTTAAGAGGGATTTTAAGAATTTCGAAGGGTGTCTCATCTACCCCTCTCGGTCGGGGTCATTTTAGCACAAAATAAGTTGAGGTGTTTGAAGCGGAGTTCAAACAGTTTTTATTCACACTTACTTTACCAACATAGAAACGACAAGAGCGGTAATTACAGAAACAAAAATTGGTACTATGACATTCCAAATACTTTTTGCTTTCCAATCATTACGCTCATCTAAAATGAATTGTCGTTTAAGTTGTAGTTGAGTCTTTTCCACATCAAGATAATCAATATCATCTGCCTCTATGAATGCATAAATATCATCCGAAGGATTTTCTTTGGCATTATGAATACGCCCTGACTTTTCTGCATCAATCTCAAGCAACCTTTCCTCAATATCCTTTAGCGATGAGAGTCCTGCATACTTGAACGCATTTTCTTTATTTTTATTGGATGAGATCATTTTATTTCATATCTTGGGCAAATTCGATTTGTACACACATTTCTTAATTTAATCGCTCTGCCTTCTTTGGAATTATATAAACGGTCTCGAGTAAATTTTCCACAATATCAAAGGCAACATCTAATTCCGCATCAGATGGGGCTTTTATTTCATGAGCAGCTCGATTACCAAGAAGACGAGTTTGATGTAACACCGTCGCATTTTTTTTAGTAAGGACTTCTTTTAAAACAAGATCCTCAATTTTCTCTTCAAGATTTTGCCCCTGTGCACTTTTCTCTGAACAAACGGCTTCTACCAAAGCCCTAATTCCAATCCCCGCTAGAATTTTCAACTTAGTACACAATGCCGCATGAGTTTCTACATAGATAGAACGTACCTTTTCGGGTAGAGAATATATATCTTCTAGAGCTGTGCGTCCCATTAATCGACTCGGATATATTTCTTCAGTTTCTGGATGAATAATATTCCCCTCGGCGTCTACATCCATATCTTCAGAATTACTCGAGCTAATACGGAATGAAATTTGATCGCACCCCAAACATCGAATTATTTCGTATTCATCTGCTCCTTGTATATCTTCATTTCCCCAATGAAGTTCAACTGAACTGCAAACCTTATGATTTGTTTCTGTATCACAAAGTTTACATACAACCTTGTGAATTTGATCTTTTGTTTTGTCTAGGGCAATTTTTTTGAAATCATTAGGCATAATTCATGTGTCTCAGTCACCTGACTTAGCATATTGATTCACTGAAGCGAAAAGAGCTGCGGGGCTAGGATTCGGACCTAGATACACGCCTCCAGAGGGCGCGGTACTACCATTATACGACCCCGCAATGTGTCTTATCGGCACGCCTCAATTTATCATTTTTTATCCTAAAAATCCAGTAGATAGCTACTTTTTAAAGCAGAGGGACAAACACAAAACCTTCAAAGCGTTCAATGCGAGGTTCCTTTTTGGGGACTTTTTGTATTCTCAAGATCGCGCTGGCCACGGGAATTACCATCACCCCGTTTTCTTTGAGTTGTGAAAGCAAGGCTTGGGGAATTTCTTTTGCCGCGGCAGAAACAAGAATTTTATCAAACAAAGCATACTTGGGCAACCCCAAAGTTTTTCTTTCGGCTTGCATAATTTGTGCTTGGGGAAGGTTATACTTTGCAATATTGCTTCTTCCAAACTCTGTTAATTCTGGCACCAACTCAACCCCATACACTTTGCCTTGAGGCCCAACCACGTGCGCCAATAATGCGGCAGTCCACCCAGAACCCGACCCCACATCCAAAATTTTTTCTCCTTTTTGGGGATGCAAAAGTTCTAGCATAAACGCCACCGTGAAGGGTTGGGAAATGGTTTGCCCTTGCCCAATGGAAAGAGGAAAGTCTTCATAGGCGCTGTCTTGAAATTCTGGCAACACAAAATCCTTGCGGTCTATTGCTTCAAACGCATTGATCAGGGCTTTTGTTTTTAAAACTCCTGCTTTTTTAAGATAATTCGGCAGAGGATTCATATCCTGCAATTATTTCTTGAGGTACCTGCGGATTGCAATCATGCTTGAGAAAACGCCAAGCAATACTCCTGTTCCGAGCTCTAAAACGATAACAACCCAAAGGTTTGAGAAGAAATAATGGCTCAAGCTAAATCCTGAAAGAAACAGCCCGAGTTTTGAGCTAAAAATAAGCACCAAAAGCAAAAGCAATACAAAAATTGTAGTAGCGCTTATGAGCCCCGCCACAATCCCCTGCACCAAAAACGGGCCCTCAATAAACGAGTTCGATGCTCCCACCAATCTCATAATTTCAATTTCTTCTTTTGAATTGTAAATGGTAAGCCGAATGGTGTTAAACGCAACCAGCAAGGCAATCAGCGCCAACACAATGCTCAAGCCTAAAAATCCTTTTTGAATTGCCAAAGTCAATTTGCCTACTTTTTCAATGGTGGGCGCCCGGTCGCTGTAATCCACTTTTTGGATGAGTTCCGCAAAAGAAGCCTGCCCCAAAAATTCCGCAATTTTTTGGTATTTGCCGAGGTCTTTCACTCTTATATGCAACGATGCCAAAAACGGATTGGTCCCAAGGGCTTGAAGAGAATCTAAAATTTCCTGGTCATTTTTGTGAAGGTTAGTAAACTGTTTTAACGCATCGTCTTTTGAAACATAGTCTGCAGACTTTACCTCGGGCATTGACATAAGCTCTGTTTGAATTTTGAGAATGTCATCCTCTTTTGCGTCATCTTTAAAGTACGCGCTCACATCAACAGAATTTTGGATATTTTGCACCAAAAATCTGCTTATTCCTCCGAGAAAAAAAAGAAACGTGATCGTGATAATGAGAGCCATTGTCACAAGAATCATCGCTCCGGAAGAACTCTTATCTCTCAAAAACCTTTCCCATCCCAATTTGATAATTCGCTTAAAAGTTAAAGACATTGGAGTTACAAAATGAATTTCCCTTTCTTTTCGTCTCTTATCAACTTTCCATTTTCAAGAGTAATGACTCTCCGGTCAAGCTGATTGATGATTTCTTTGTTATGCGTTGCAAGAATTGTGGTAGTTCCAAGCTCATTCAGTCTAAGCAACAGGCGGATGATATCTTTTGCGTTGTAGGGGTCTAAGTTGCCGGTCGGCTCGTCGGCAATGATAATTTCGGGCCTGTGAATGAGCGCTCTTGCAATTGCGAGGCGCTGCTTTTCTCCCCCCGAAAGCTGCAGCGGGTAATGTGAAATCCGGTGGCTCAACCCCACAAGTTCCAAAACCTCTTTCCCATCGCGGCTAATGGTTGCGTCGGGAGCTCCCATCATTTCCATCACGTAGGCAATATTTTCAAAAGCAGTTTTTGAAGCCAAAAGCTTGTAATCTTGGAACACCACCCCTATTTTTCTCCTAAAATGAGGAAGTTTGCCCGGGGGTATTTCGTGCACGTTATTTTCTTTAAAAAGCACCCGTCCTTTTGTGGGTTTTTCTTCCGCAAGCAAAAGTTTTAAAAGAGTTGTTTTGCCTGCTCCCGACTTTCCCACTATTGAGACAAATTCGCCTTCCTCTATGTTGAAAGAAACGTCGTAAAGCGCGACTGCCGAACTCGTATATTCTTTGGTAATGCCTTGAAAACTGATCATAAAATTATAAAGAAAGTTCTGCTTCTATAAAACTGTCGAGGTTGCCTGAAAGCACGCCTTCTGCATTTGAAACTTCTACATTGGTTCTGTGATCTTTTACCATTTGATAAGGGTGCAATACATAAGAGCGAATCTGGCTCCCCCATTCAATAGACCTTTCTTTTCCTTTAAGGGTTGTAAGCTCCTTTTCACGTTCCAATTCTTTCAATTTGTAAAGCTTTGCGGCAAGAATTGCTAAGGCCCGTTCTTTGTTTTGCTGCTGGCTTCGCTGGGTTTGCGACTCAACCGCAATGCCCGTAGGAATATGCACGATGCGCACGGCCGTTTCTCTTTTGTTTACGTTTTGGCCCCCGGGCCCCGAAGCTCTTGAAACGTCTATTTTTATTTCTTCTGGCTTTATTTCAATGTGTTCTTCTTCTTTTCGAATTTCCGGAAGCACTTCTACCCCTGCAAAAGAAGTGTGGCGAAGCGATTTTGCAGAAAACGGCGAAATTCTCACCAACCTATGCACCCCATTCTCGCCTCTCAAAAAACCATACGCATACTGCCCTTTGATATCTAAGCTTACTTGGCCCTCAGATTCATGAATAATTGACGTTTTCCACTTTTTTCTTTCGCAAAATCGCTGATACATTCGAAAGAGCATTTGGGCCCAATCTTCTGCATCCTGGCCGCCGGCGCCTGCGGTAATGGTGACAATTGCATTTCCTTGGTCGTATTTGCCAGAAAGCAGTACTTTCAGTTCTTCTTTTTTAAGTTTCTTCTCCAATTCTTCAAGATTGGTTTTTAATTGAAACTCTTTTTTATATTGTTCAACAGTATCTGCAATTTCTTTCAACCCCGCAAGTTCTTTGCTTAACTGCTGGCCTCTTTTGAAATCTATCCAAAAGTTTGGGCTCTCCATTTCCTTTTCAATTTCCTGAACGCGCTTTTTCTTTTGAGCCAAGTCAAAGACGCTCCTCTAAGAGGAGGAGCAACTTTGATAAACGTTCAATTTGTTCTGTTGTGTTCTCCATAACTTATTTCATTGTATATCAGCCCCAAAAAAAGAAAAGAGCCAAGTATGACTTGGCCTCTTTGATAGAAAGGTTTGGATGGGAGAAAAGGATTTGAACCTTCGACCTCGCGGGGGGCATCCCTCGCGCGCTCTACCAAGCTGAGCTATCTCCCAACCGATGGGTATTTAGGAACCAAAAGACAATATAGCGCGCTGTATGTGCATTGTCAATAGATTGTGCTGAATGGGCACATATAATTGACAGTTTTCTTTTCTTATTTTAGAGTATGAGCAAGCTCTTTTTACTTTTGGGAGGGATCCGATGAATGAGAACGGGATTAAGAAGGACGAGACTAGAGTATTAGCTGTACTCACACTCGACAAGCCCGGAGTCTTGGAACGTATTGCAGGCGTGATACGTCGAAGAGGCTGCAACATTTACAGTTTGACTGTGGGGCCGAGCGAAGTTCCTGGATACTCGCGTTTCACCATTCTGGTTTCAGGCGTGGATTCTGTCTTGCTACAATCGATCGCTCAACAGATCGAGAAACTCATCGACGTCATCCGATCAGAAGATATCACCGACCAGCGACTTGTCATGAGTGAGCTTGCGCTTCTCAAACTGGAAGCCAGTCCTGACCAATTGAACAAAATTCTTGGGGTGTTGGGACCGCATCGAGTTCGAGTGCTGGATACGCGAGAAAGCATGATTGTGCTTGAGGCCACAGGAGATGCGAGAGAAATTGATTCTGTCGTGGCAATTCTCCGAGGGCTTGGATTGACTATCGTTAAGCGCAGTGGCGCCATCGCAGTAATCACAGGAAAAACACACCCTGAATTTGCTACACCTCAATTCGTAGTTGGTGTTCGCTCCGATCCGTGAATCGGAGCTTTATTTTTGTGGAGAAATGATTTGAATACATAGAGTTTGCAGAAAACAAAATTCTATGGTAGTTTTGATAAAGACAAGGAGGCCCATATGGCAACTATTGTCAACCGTATCTGTGAACTCGCGGCACAGCAGTTGGAGGTGGAAGAAAACAGTCTTTCTATGGATACCGATCTTGACAGCCTCGCAAGGAATCCCGAAGATTTTGGGTGGTGGATCCGTTTTATCGAGAGAGAATGGGGAATCAAGATCTCAGAGGAAGAGCAGTTGTCTCTGAACGCTCTGGGAGAACTCATTGCTCTTGTGCAAGAAAAGGTTAAAACGCCCGTTTGATAGATTTCAGCGGGCTTTTTATTTGTTTTTGGAGCCAGCGGTCGGATTTGAACCGACGACCTATTCTTTACGAAAGAATTGCTCTACCACTGAGCTACGCTGGCAAAATTATGGCGCTGCGAGAAAATCAGAAACGCCAGAGAGAAGCGCGGCGGCATTGAGGAGCGCGGATTTCGCTTTGGTTATGCTGTTTGTAAAATCCGCGCTGGATTGATCATCAATATACACCACCGCATTGCGAAAGTACTTCGCCGCTTCAAGAAATTGATCAAGCGATTTTACGAGATCGTCAACTCGCGTTTGATAGAGCGTCGATGTACGGTTCGCTCGCAGATCAGACGCCTTTGTTTTCGCTTCCTCAAAGAGAATCTTACCCTGACTTATGTAGATGAGCGCGGTTACGTCGCGCTTGCCAGCCAACTCCGTGATCGCGTTTTCAAGCTGCGCCTTCCCTTTCTCGGTCATATCACGGTACACCTTGAACTCATTAAGAAATTTCTGCTTGCTCTCTTTTGCCACCTCTTTTTTAGATTGCTCCAGTTTTTGCGCCACGTCAAGAACCTCGGCCCGCGCCTCTCCAATAGCCTTTTCTTTTTCTTGGAGCGTTCCTTCAAGCGCGGCCTTATTTTTCTCAAGCGTTCCGATGGTAACGGCTGTTTGGTGCGCGATGCCAGCCGCGCGCGCCTCGGCCTCCTCGTACAGTTTCTTCGCTTCTTGGTACTGCTTAAACGCGGGGTTCGTAACGGCATCGCTCCCGCGCAAGATAGCCCGCGCATCGGCCCAGGCATTCTCCTTTACAGCTTTCTTCGCTTTGCGCAAGTCCTGCTCTGCCACCAAAAGGCGCTCTACCTCCTCAATCTTTCCAGCAACAGCAACCGCTTCGTTGGGCGCGCGTTCCTTAAGCGTGTTGTACCCGGCGAGCGCCGCGAGATAATTGCCCTTTGAAAGATTTGTTTCAATCGCGCTCTTTAAAGTTCGGAGCGAAGAATGCTTAATAACCTGATACGCGAGGCCACCCACAGAAACAACCACAAGAACGCCCACAGCGAATTTCAAAAAAAGGTGTGACTGCCACATACAAGTAGTATACAACTAGTTTTTCTTATTTTCTATTGCGCTGGCAGTAATTTCTAAGTTGCAACTGTGATGCTCTTTGCACCACGCCTCGCATTTTTTAGCCTGCGTTTGATCTTCGTAGTGAAAACCGCACTCCTTGCATTGGTATGACATAGGTATTATGCTCCGCAGATGTCCGACGCGTCCCAATACGCGGCGATTTGCTGCGCAGTGAAAGTACCGTCCTTGATCATTTTCTTGGCGATGCCTTCATTGGTAAAGTAGTGCCAGCATTTGCAGCAGCACGGTTTTTCTTTCGATATCGCGTATGCCTGATCATAGATTGCCTGCTGGGCGGGAGTGAGCGTTGTTGCCTTGTCGTAATCAATCCACTTTTTTGCCATTGCAACGGGTGTGTGCATCGGGTCGAGCGGTATGCCAGGCATATTCTTGTATGCCTGAAGTTTTTCCAAATTCTCGTGATACTCTTTTGTATCCATCAGCACACTACAGCACTGCCCACTCATATAGAGGCCATCGGTGCTCGTAAGTTTGGTTGGGCCGGCCGCGCAACTGCCTCCCGTAGTTGGCGATGAGGAAAGCAGTTGATCTACATTCGGAGCGCAACTGATGATTTGGCTATCGAGGTCAACCAATTCAGGGTCTACGCTTTGCGTGAGGTTCTTGCTTTGCTTAAGGAAATTGGCTTTACCCGCCTCGGTGGGGATGCGGGAGTATGCCTCCGTAAGCTGGACATGCACAGGATTGCTCGTCCCAGATCCGCCACGGCCGGCGCCGAGGTACAGAGCGCTTCCGACAAGGAGAGTTGCCAAAACAGCTGAAATGATAATGTTTTTGTTGATCATAGATTTACTCATTTAGTTTGCACACGCCCGGCGACTGAATCCTACGGGCTGTGAAGTAAATTACGAGGGCCAGGAACGCAATGCCCAAAAGACCGAACTCTCTGCCTCTCAAAGGCAGGTGAGCCAGAATTGCAGCAGCGCTTGCCCAGCCTAAGACTATCGTGAGGATAAGCGAGCCGCAGGCGGCACAACCAATTCCGAATAGGCCGCTCACCATTCCGCTAATGCCGCCGGCGACAAGATTTCTTTGTGATATGCCGGCGACTCGTTGGCGTATAAAGTACGCCAAGAGAGCTACGTATATACCAAAGAGAACAGCTATCACAATTGTGTACGAGGCAGAAAGCAGCGAGAAGTTGCTGCCGATAGAACCAAGTAATGCAAGTGCAAGTTGTAATTTCTCAGCGAGCGTTGCCTCGGATTGGAAGAACGACCCCAACAGGCGCAAGTTTGGAAGCCATATAGCAAAAACAAACACCGTCAGACTCATGATCAAGGCAAGAAGCAAGTAGCCAGGTCTTCGGAATACTTTTTCAAAAGCTTGAAAGACCATAGATTATTTTCCTTGAAGAGCCAACTCGATGAGTTGCTTCACGGCAGAATAAGGCTGCGCTCCTACGATCATTTGTTTCCCGATAATCGAAGACGGCGTACCGCTCACTCCAAAGCTCGATCCCTCGGCCTTATCAGCATCCATTGCCTTTTGGTATTCGGTCTGCTTTGAGAGTATGAGTCGCGCGACTTTATCTGTATCAGATCCAAGAATCGTTTTCGTAAGTGCCAGAACGTCGTCTTTACTGCCCCAACCCCCATTTTCATTGTCTTGCTTCTCATACATAGCTTTATGCCATTCGTAGAACTTGTCTGGAGCAACTTCCCAGAGAGCTCGGCCTGCAATACCGGCTGTTTGCGAATCTGGTCCTAGAAACTGAAAGTCCTTGTAGACAATTTTCACTTTTCCGGTTTTTACATAGTCGGTGATTAACTGCGGCATAACATCTGTCTCGAACCGCTTGCAAAACGGACATTGGTAATCGTACCAGTAGGCCATAGTTATCGGTGCATTAGGATTACCTATAAACGGCTGTCCTGCGGTTTTTACTTTGGCAATATCAACAGCCTGGCCAGATGGTTGGCCTACCGCTTGAGGTTGAGGTGTACTCGCAACATTATTAGTACTACCTTTATTACTAAAGAATACGGCTCCCGCTATGAGCGCTCCGGCAATAACAATCGCAGCTGGAATGGATAAGTTATTTTGTTTTGTTTCTGTTTCCATGATGATTAGAAATTAAAAGTTGATAAAATCAAATCTTGGAGCGAGTGAGGGGAATCGGACCCCTATCTCAACCATGGGAAGGTCGCGTTCTACCACTGAACCACACTCGCAAATATTTCTCCGTATCTATTTTCCAATAATGCTGTCGTATACGTTTTGCAGCGAAGCCCACCAGGGTTTCTTATTCTCTTTGGTTTGAACCTGCTGCTGGCTTGCCTGCGGTAAAACCGTTATCACCTGCTCTCCGGGTTTTTTATACAATCCCTGCTCTCGTAAAACTTTTTCCTGGTATTGCTGGCCCTGATCTATTTGAATGGTTGCCTGGATTTGCGTGTTCTGATTTTCCAATTCTTTTATCTGCGCTCTCAACTGCTCTGCTTTTTTCTCAAGCGCAGAGCGTTTTTGATATATTGCTATGTTCTGAAAAACCAGAAACCCTATAACCCCAACAAAAATGAAAGTGAAAACCAACCCAACAATAACGTTCTGAGAAGAACTGCCGGCCCTTTTGCGAAAATAGGAATTTTTTGTTATCATTTATTTATGCAATCGAAAAAAATACTGCGAATCATCTGGACTATTCTTATTATTATGGTAGCCCTCAGCACTGTTGGCTTTCTCCTCGCACCCTTATTCTAGGGTTTTTTTGAAATCTTTCAAGCTCTGAAAATATCAAGAAACACACGAGAAGGAATGGTTACTTTGCCTCGTGCCTTGAGTTCTTCTTTTCCTTTTTTCTGGCGCTCAAGCAATTTTTTCTTTCTCGTCACGTCGCCCCCATACAAGGGCGCGGTCACGTCTCTGCGCCTTGCGCTCATGGTTTCTCTTGCCAACACCCTGCCCTCGCTAACCGCCTGCAAAGCAACTTCAAATTGCTGGGAGGGCAAAACTTCTTTTAACTTCTCAACAATTGCTTTTCCTTCCTGATACGCTCTCGAACGGGGAACCACATTAGAAAGGGCTTCTTCAAGCAGGCCCGCAATATGAAATTCCAATTTCACCAAATCGGCTCTTCTCGAATCAAGAAGCTCATAATCCATTGAAGCCATGCCCTGCGTGACGCTTTTTAATTTTTCGTAGAGCCCGGTAATAATTTCTCTCAAAGGCATTTCGTGGCGCACCAAAAACTTGTTTTCTCCCAAGTCTTCAATACCGAGCTGCTTCCCCTCAAAAGTTTGGAGCAGCCTGAGCGCTTGAGGCAAGAACGTTGCGGGAGTGATTACTTCTACCAGCGCCCAGGGTTCATACATTTCTTCAATAGCCTGGCTCGAGGGCCAGTCTGCCGGAGTTTTCACAGAAATTCTCTTTTTGTCTTTTCCCAGTATGGTAAACTCAACCGACGGCCTCGAAATGACAATGGGAATTTTGAATTCTCTTTCAATGCGCTCTGAACAAATTTCAGAATGCAGCACGCCCAAAAATCCGCACCTGAATCCCCTTCCCAACGCTTCCTTTGCCTCCATTTCATACGCCAAAGAGGGATCGCTCAAAGAAAGTTTTGAAAGCGCGTCTTTCAACGAATCAAAATCATTGGGATTCTGCGGATAAAAACTTGCGAACACCACCGGGCTTGGAATTTTAAACCCGGGGAGCGCTGTAATTTCTCCCCCTTTGGGGGATCTCCCGTAGGGAGAGAATTTAGTGATGGTATCTCCTATTCTGATTTTTTCGGGTTCTTTAATTCCTGTTGCGATATATCCAATTTCTCCTGCTTTCAAAGTGGAAACTAAAGTTTCCTGCGGCAAAAAATACCCTACTTCTTTTACAACGGCTTCAACTTGGGTTCCTATCAATGAAATCTTTTCTGCTCCTTTGACCTCTCCGTCAACAACGCGAACAAATGCAATAATTCCCTTGAAAGCGTCGAATCTCGAGTCAAAAATCAAGGCCCGGAAGGGCTTTTCAAGACTGCCTTTGGGGCAAGGAACCCTTTGAATGACTTGCTCCAAAAGCTCCTCTACGTTCGTGCCTTCTTTTGCAGAAATAAACAAGAGGTCTTTTGCGTTTGGCCCGCCTGCCGGCGAGGCAGGCAAAAGCATTGCAATTTCTTTTGCAACGTCTTGGGGTCTTGCGAGAGGAGAATCAATCTTATTTACAACCGGAATGATAACAAGTCCCTGCGCCTTTGCGTGGTTTAAATGCGCCAATGTTTGGGCCTGGACCCCTTTGGTTGCATCAACCAGCAAAATTGCGCCTTCAACAGCTGCAAGCGATCTTGAAACCTCATATGAAAAATCCGCGTGGCCCGGCGTATCAATTAAGTTCAACACATATCCCTTATAGTTCATGCGCACCGGCTGCATTTTGATGGTAATACCCTTTTCTCTCTCCAAATCCATTTGGTCTAAAAATTGCTCCCGCATCTTTCTCTTTTCAACCGTGCCTGTCAACTCCAAAAACCTATCGGCAAGCGTGCTTTTCCCGTGATCAATATGGGCAATAATGCAAAAATTGCGGATATTACTTTCCATAGAATTGGCGCTTCAAGGAACCAATAATACTCCAAAGTTGCGGCGACTTTACGGCCCACGCAGCCAAAAGAAAAACAGCGCCTCCGACTCCCAATGCAAACACCGTTTGCAAAAATACTTCACCAAACGTACGGAGGGTAAAAAACATGCCAAACACTTGAAGGGTCCCGTAGATTGCACCCCCAAGCAAAACAGTCGGGATGAATAGTTTTAAGAAAGCGAAGAAAAATTCTTTCATAAACATATGCTGAACTTTTTTTGCGAGCAGCACGCTTAGAACAACGCACTGAAAAAACCCCGAAATCATAAGGGCAAGAGGCAGAGAAAGAACCCGCAGGTCCTGAATTCCCTGGAGATGAAGCATTTCTGCTATTGTTTTTGAAAACATATTTTCAAAAGAAAATAATCGTATGAAGAGAAGAGCTAAAATAATGTTAAAGCCAACCGTAAAAAGGCCCGCAATGGTAGGAGTTTTCGTGTTTTGGATTGAAAAAAAAGTCCTTGCGAGGAGTGGGATGAGCGCCTGGAATAGAACGCCCAAGGTAAAAATGCCGAGCACCGCAGCCGTAAGCCGGGTATCTTGCCAGCCAAACCTTCCTGCTCCGTATGCCAAACGGATAATTTGCGCCCGCAAGAGAAAAAGAGTGACCGCCATGGGCAACGCCAAAAACATAATTTCAGAAAATGCCAAAACAAAAGCAGAGCGGAATTGGTCAATATTTTTTTTTGCAAACGCCCTCGACAACGCAGGGAATACCGCAATAGCAAAGGGCACGCCAATTAAATTGATGGGAAACGCCTGAATGTTGTTTGCCAAACTAAATACGGTAATACTTCCTACCGAAAACGTAGAAGCAAGAGCCGTCATAAGAATGAGATTAATGTGGTATCCGAGCGCTCCGGGCAGCCGCGGAATTGCTAAGCGCCACACCTTTTTCATTGAAGGATCTCTCAAAAAAAATACCGGGCGCCACCTCAGGCCCGAATAAATGGCCGACGGCAATTGCACAAGAAAATAGAGCAGCGCGCCGAGCGCTACTCCAAGCCCAACGCCCCAAATGCCAAATCGCGGAGCAAGAAAAAGAATTCCCACAACAATGCCAATATTGTAAAGAATTGGAGCTATCGCATAGGCCAAAAACCTGTCAAAGTATTGTACAACGCCCGAAAGCACCGAAGCAATCCCAAAAAAAATCGGGCTCAAAAACATAAGCCGCATTAAACTAATGGTAAGCGCTTTTTGCTCTGGTGAAAACCCGGGCGTAATAATGTGCGAAAGCAAAGGAGCCATAAGAAACAGTACCGCGGCAAACAGAGCAAGCCCCGCAAACAAAATATTGAAAAGGTTGCTCGCAAAAGCCCACGCTTCCTTTTCGTTTTTCTCAAACAATTCAGAAAAAAGCGGAAGAAACGCAACCGAAATTCCGCCTAAAATAAAAATTCCGTATACCAAATCGGGAATGCGGAATGCGGCAAGATATACGTCGGTATCTCCTCCTGCGCCAAAATGGCTCACGAGCAAACGATCGCGAAGTATGCCAAGCACCGCGCTTATGAACGAAGAGAATATCAGAATATTTGCCGAGAACGTAACGCTTTTGCTTTGAGTATGAAGGAAACGAGCAATCATAAATCGCTCTTATTCTATCTTATTTTGCATAAAAAACAATCCCGCCCGCGATCTTGCGATCGGGGCGGGAAAGGTTCAAGCAGGATATAAGCCGAATTCTGTGCCCCGCCCGCCTTACGGCGGGCGGGGTGGTAGTCATCTATCTGTTCCGCAAATTACTCTGCGGAATCAAGCGAACTACTTTTCCAAAAGCTCCACATGAATGCAGATCTTCTGGTTTGTTCTTGCACCTCGCAGGGATTTAGCCGTTGCATTTCAACCTTCATTATATAGTTGAATTCGCCCCACTACGCCAAAGGCTTCGCGGGGCGTCCACGATTCTTTCGAATCGGGACGTCACTGTTCGCACCCCTCATCTTACGATAGGCAGGGTATTACCCTGAGCGTTTCCCACTTCGCTCCGCACAGCGGAGCTTCGCGGGATGGTGTTCGGACTTTCCTCTCTCGCCTTGCGGCGGAGCGATTACCTTTCCTCCCTGAACAATTCAAAGATAAATCAAAAAACCATGCTTGTCAATACCCCAATTTTCTCCCAAAAAATTAACTGCCAAAAAAATCGATTTTTAACCTCTTTTGAAAGTTGTGGGTATTCCCGTGCATAAGTAGCCCACGATACGAACTAATTGTTTCTCGCTTTGGATAACCCCTCATCATCCGGATTATTTTTCTCCTTGTGGTAGTCCTGATTTGCCGATGATTCGAGAAATGAACCCAGCCGAGAAAATCCACGCCCGAATCGTAAGTTTTTATGTATACCTTACGCTCATGCAGCGTGAGGCGTAATTTTTCGTTTAGAAAAACATGAAGCTTTGGCAGAATATCTTCAAGGTATTTCCGATCATCGGATAAAATCGCAAAATCGTCTGCATAGCGAAGATAATATTTGACTCTAAGCTCTTGCTTCAGATACATATCAAATTCATGCATGTACACGTTTACTAAAAGCTGTGATGTAAGATTGCCGAGTGGCAGTCCAACACCAAGAGCTGTTGTGTAAAAGCTTGAAATCACTTGGTTGATAAGCCAACGAATATCAAGATCGGCAATGTGCCGCTCGAGAATTTTCATGAGCACCGCATGATCGACGCTCGCAAAGAATTTCTTTATGTCGCACTTGAGCACGAAGCAGGTACGCGTATGATTTTTCGATACCTTGCGTGCAAAATCCCTGAAACGATCAAGTGCCCGATGGGTTCCTTTATTTATACGGCATGAATATGAATCATGAATAAACCGGCTGTGAAAATACCAGTAAAGTTCTTTATAAATAAGATGGTGCAAGACCCGATCGCGCACAGTGGCTTTGTGAATGTTGCGCGGTTTCGGATCGGAAATGTTGAATGCCGAATATGGACCATGTACGTATGTTTTGTTTTTCAGATCTGTATAAAGACCTACGATATTTGTCGTGAGCTCGGCCTGAAATTTTATAACATCCTTTTTTCGTTTTTTGCCGCGCAAAAATCTTTCCCACGTTAGGAGTAAATTTTCGAGGGTTATGATAGAATTGTATGTATGAGTGAACACAAACCAGTAAGCCCCCCCCCCAACGATTCCGCTTGTTCTTGTGCGCGCGAAAGAAGCATATCAATTATGGCATAGCTCCATCGCAAATTTAAAGCGCGTCGATCGCTATACGATCGGCGCCAAAGTCGACGATATTTTCCTTTCGCTTCTTGAACTCATATTCAGGGGCTGTTTTGCCTATGACAAATTTGAGAAACTATCGCTTGTTTCACAAGCTATCGCGAAATCCGATCTGCTAAAATTCTTTCTGCAAATAGGGTGGGAACATAAAATCATTGACCATAAAAGCTACGGCGCATTTATTCTTCTCCTTGATGAGGTCGGCCGCATGCTTGGCGGTTGGAAGAAAAACCTTGGAAACAAAACTCCCACTAATAAATAGTGGAAGAAATCATTTTGAGTTGCAGAAGCAGAGGAAGGCGTTGTCGTCGTTCCAGACATTCTCGAAGTTGCCGAGGTTGAAGTTGAAGTCACCGTCCGAGTTGGCATTCACGTTCGGCACCCTGTGGTTGCCGTCGGCACACCCTCTCAAGCAATGTACGACGTGCCGTCCAGACCACCAAGAAGAACACCGGCCCTCCTTTGTATTTTATTCCGAGTCTTATACTCGCTGGCACATCGCACCGACTTATTTGATTTTTTCATAAAAGGTGGCACTCACCCACAAGGCGTACCCAGCGGGCAACTGGCCGATTCCTTATACGAGAATTCGATGGCATGAAACCGTAGCCGCATGCTCCTATCTAAGTTCCAAACATATTATACAGGATGTAGAAAAAAAATGAGCCCTTGCGGTAAAGCAAAGGCTCAAAGGGTCTAAGACCCAACGTACTAATTGAGTGTCCAAGTTTCCAAGGACTACTCAATGTCGCAGAAGCAGAGGAAGGCGAGGTCGCCGTGCCAGACATACTCGAAGCTGCCGAGGTGGAAGTGGAAGGCACCGTCCGAGTAGGCAACCACGAACGGCACCCTGTGGAGGCCGCCAGCATCTTTCCAGAGCCGATCTTTTTCATCAAAGGAGGCATACCAGAAACCTTTCGGCAACTGGTCGCGCTTCTGTTCGAAGACAAGCGAAGCTCCTTGAGCGCCGGTGTGGACCGCCTTTTGCGTGGCGAGGAACGCCATGCGTTCTTCCGAGGTAGTCGTGCCGGGCACAATCTGCTTGAACGCCCGGACCCCAAGCTTGTCGCCAGGCTTGAGTATTCGGCTCGGATTCGGAAAGTTTGGATCGGTTATTGCATCGTTGCAGTAATAGAACTTCCGACGGTTCTCTTTACTGAACAAGGCCAACCAAGTCGCATGGTCGTAATCGTCAGGCACCATAATGATGCCCAAGTCCGCGAACAGAGCGAACTTCTCCATGGGTTCCGCCTTCGGCTTCTTCCCGTCGCCGAAGCGGTCTTCGCGGGCTTCCGGAGAGAGATTGTTGAACCTCTTCCAGTGATCGAGGCTGAGCTGGCCCTTCCTCACCTTTTGCAGGGCGTCGATTTGCAGACCAGCGAGTCTCGCCGCGTCTGCGCCGATGGTAGTACTCATCGTTTTCCCCTTTCTTTCAATGTGCTTCCGGAATCTGCCGGATCAGTCGCAAGAGTATCTTGCTAAAAGCAATGCTAGCACAATGCTATATATTTGTCAACAACCGTAAAATTTCCAGAAATATTTTGCGGGAACTTTGGAGTATACGAGAACTATTCCGTCTTTTTCTAAAAGTTTCTTTTTTGTTTTCAAACCTCCTCTCGCGCTGTACCCATACAACTCGCCTTTCACCGAAACAACTTTATAACAAGGAAAATGCAAAGGATCTTTATTGCTCGCCATAATTCTTCCAATCGCACGGGGTGAAGTATTGCAAACCCTTGCCATTTCTTTGTACGTTGCAACTTTCCCCTTCGGAATCTTTTTCAATAATAGAATTGCTCTGTGCATTTAGAAAAGTGGCTTGGTGCCCATTTTTGCATTGAGAGCCTCGTTTACCATGCGGTCGGCTGCTTTGTTTTTTTCACGCGGAACGGCGGAAAACTCCACCTTTTTAAAATCAATCTTTAAATTCCAGATCTCAATAAAGAATTGCTGAATCTTTGGATTCTCAATTTTATATTCTCCATTCATCTGCTTTACCAAAAGTTCAGAATCGGAAAGCACATGAACTTCAGATTGTTTTGCCTGCTCCTTGCCCCACGTTGATTTTATTTTTTTCAATGCAGAAATGACAGCCCGGTATTCGGCCTCGTTGTTGGTTGTTTCTCCAATATACTCCCCATATTCTTTGAGCGTTTGGTCTTTTTCATTGCAAATAACCACCCCAAGCGCCGAGGGGCCCGGATTTCCTCTCGCTCCCCCATCGGTATGCACAATAAATTTTTTCATGGTTTTATGCATGTTGTGAAAAATAATCTAAAAGGCATGCCCTGAATTTTTCAAGATTCTCGTTTTTGATGCGGAACCCCGATGCCTTTGCGTGGCCTCCATAGGTGATCAAAAGATCTGAACAATGTTTCATCGCCTCAACCGTATTGTACCCCGATGGCGAGCGCACGCTTCCTAAACTTTCGTTTTCTTTGACTCTGTAGATAAAAGCGGGCTTGCCGTACTCATTTGAAATAATCGACGCAACCGATCCAAGCACCAAATAATCAAAAGATGCGTCTCCTTCAACAATACACGGAGCTTCCGGGGAATTTGCCACTCTTTCTTTTACTGCGTCAACGGCGGAGCTCACCTGCTCTTTTCTGATTTTATTTTTTGCAATAAGGCGCTCTGCAAACTCTTTTGTTTCTGCCTCGTCTGCGCATGTGAAAAAGCGAATTGATGCCGGAAGCCCCTGCTCTACCTCCCTTACGTTGAGCATTGAAATCATTTGAGTAACTTTCATTTCAATGTGATGCATATTTAAAAATTCCTCGAACCCAAACAATACCCTAATCGCGGGCCTCAAAGGATCTTTGAGTTCTGCAAGCCCTTCTTCAATGAGAGGAATATTTTCATCTTCACGCGGCATCATATCGGCAATTGTTCCAATGGCAGCCAATTCTACTAAACTTTTTCTCAGCAACGGCGAAAGCTGTTTTCCTAAAAGCTTTTCTGCGAGCCTGAAGGTCACTCCGCAGGCGGCAAGCCCCTTGAAAGCGTATGAATCAGAGGGCTGTTTTGGGTCAACTACAACATTGGCATTGGGAATTTTATCAATGACTTCGTGGTGATCAACAATGATGACTTCAAATTTATTTTTTCTTGCAATGGCAATTTCTGCAACATTTGAGATTCCCAAATCCAGCATAATAATAAGGGCGGGAGCAAAGCCAGCAAGCTCTTTGAGCCCTTGGAGGGTAAGGCCGTATCCGTCTTTTTCACGGTTGGGAAAATAGAGCTTCGAGACCGCCCCTCCCAAACTTTGAATTGCCTCTTTTAAAATCAAGACAGAACACACTCCGTCTAAATCAGTGTCGCCATAGAGAATGATGCGCTCTTTGCTTTTGATCGCTTTTTCAATCCGCGTTGCAGCTTTTGCAAGGTTTTTAATCTCAGCCATAGTAACCAAGCGCTTGTAATCCTGGCAGCTGCTCCCCCGTTAAAAAGTCGAGGGTTGCTCCTCCGCCAGTTGATATGTATGAAAATTTCTCCGTAAAATGGTATTCATCCAAAAACGAACCGATGTCTCCGCCGCCCGCAATTGCAAAAGCTTTGCTTTCTATGACGGCTTTGGCAATCTCCACAGACCCTTTTACGTATTCTTTTTTTTCAACCCATCCCAAGGGGCCTGTCCAAAAAATTGATTTTGCCTTCTTGATCTTTTCAACAAAGAGCTGTGTTGTTTTTGGGCCTATATCAAGGCCTCCGTCAACAGACATGATAACTTTCTTCTCATTGTTAAATACCATATTCTGTTTTTTTGCTTCTTGAGACAAAAGATTTCCTAAAAGCACCGTATCAGCTCGGCGCACTATGTGTTCAACAAACGAAAGTTTGTCCTTCACTTTTTTCCCTCCCACAATCACCACAAAAGGATGCAAAGGATTTTCTAAAAATTTGCCTAATGTACGCACTTCTTTTTCTAAGAGCAACCCTGCTCCCGAAGGCAAAAATTTTGGGATTCCCGTCACTGAAGCATAATTTCGATGTGACTCCGAAAACGCTTCATTGCAAAACACGTCTCCTAAAGCAGAAAGTTTCTTTGCAAATCCTCTGTCATTTTGTTCTTCTTCTTTGTGGAATCGAACATTCTCTAAAAGTAAAATCTCGCCTTCTGTTATTTGAGCAACCTGCGCCTCAACTTCTGGGCCTACGCAATCCTCAGTTTTTGAAACCGAACAACCAAGATACTCTGTTAACTTTTCTTGTATCTTGTTTAGCTTGAGAGCTTGCACGATCTCGCCCTTGGGGTCTCCCAAATGAGAAAGCAAAATAATTTTTGCCTTTTGAGATCGCAATAATTCAATCGTGGGTAAAGTTTCCTTTATGCGAAAATCATCGGCGATAGACCCGTTTTCTTTGAAAGATACGTTAAAATCGCATCTCACAAGAACTCTTTTGCCTCGCAAATCAAAATCTCGTATGCTTTTCATTTTAGAAATACACGGTCTCTCCCGGGCCGATCACTCCCTTTGTCTGTGTTGAAGGATTCTCTTTTTCTGCCAGTGCATCCTGCAATACTTTTTTAAGGTCGCTGGTGTTCACAACTTTTGGCTGTAAACGAGCTTCTCTTTGCTGCAACAATTTTTTTCGGCACGACTTGCAATACACGGGCCGCTTTCCATCGGGAGGAAATACTACTTTCGTAGGTTTTTTGCAGTTTGAACAAATTGCATCATACAAAACCGGAGCTGCGCTCATTGCCGTTTGAACAATCACAGGCTGAGCCGATGCATCGAGAACTCCGGCCCACTTTGCAATTTTTTCTTCAACAATTTTCACGGGAGTCGCGTAACGCTCTCTTGAATATTTGATAATTTCTTCTTTGAACGTTTTCTCGGGAACGGGAAAAGGAGGCATAGTTTGAGCAGAAAAGGGCCTCGAAGAAATACCGTCGATCATGAGTTTCACATAAATGCTGTATTTTCCTAAGTTCACAAAGTCGGTTGCCAAAAATTCCGGGGTAAATTCTTTTTCCAGCCATTCGGCGTCCTCTGCTCCCACTCGAAACACCACCATGGTTCCCACGTTGCCGAACACCGCATCGCGCACTTTTGCTTCGTCGCCCGTGCCAAGCTGAGCAATATATTGATGGCCCAAAATGAGCGCAAGGCGGTATTTTCTTGCTTCAGAAAGAATATTGGTAAAGCTGTCGGTCGCAAAATTCTGAAACTCGTCAATGTAAAGAAAAAAATCTTTTCTTTCCTCTTCGGGAATATCCACTCTCGACATTGCTGCTAATTGGAGTTTGGTGACCAAAAGCCCGCCTAAAAGCCTCGAGGAATCTTCCCCAACTTTGCCTTTTGAAATATTGGCAATGAGAATTTTCTGGCCGTCCAACACCTCTCTCATATCAATGGTTGATTCAACTTGGCCAATCACATTGCGAATGAGAGGATTTGAAATAAACTGGCCCACTTTGTTCTGGATTGCAGCCGTTGCCTCTACTTCGTACCGCTGGGTGTACCTTGAATATTCCTGAAGCCAAAATGCTTTTACTACGGGATCCTGAACTCTGTCTACCACGATTTTTCGGTATTCCACATCAGAAAGAAGCCGGTTGATGCCAAGAAGCGTGGAATCGGGAGATTCCAAAAGCGCCAAAATCGCGTAGTTTAAAATGTACTCCATTCGGGCCGACCACACGTCGGGCCAGAGTTTTTTAAACACCGACATCAACCCCGACACTACGATATGCCGGTTTTCGGGGCTTACTTTTTCCATTACGTTGAACGCAATGGGATACTCAATGTCGCCCGGGTCGAAATAAATCACGTCTTTAATCCTGTTTTCGGGAACAAAATCGAGTAGTTCTTCTGCCGCTTCTCCGTGAGGGTCGATAAATCCAACGCCATGGCTCGATTGGATGTCCTGAATCGCCATATTTTTGATCATCACGGTCTTGCCCATTCCGGTTTTTCCCACCACATAAAAATGCCTTCGGCGGTCGTCGAGCTTGATGCCGAATTTTTTTCTGATATTCCGGAAATTGGTTTCCCCGAAAAATGTTATTTCTTGCATACGATATTACTCAATGGGAAGTTCCGGAGGCGCTTCTCCTCTCTTTGCTTCTATTCTTGGCACGCCCGCCGATGGAGCGGTAAGTTTGCCCGGAAAGTGAAAAATGGTGGCAAGCTCTTCAATATTCAGGTAAAACTCTCCGCCTTTTCTCGGCCAATAGATAGGAAAACGATCCCGGTATAAACGGAGTTGCCTGCGCTTTCTTAGATAGAGCCTTCTTTTGTCGAGAAACCAGGTTGAAATGGTGCGCACTTTGGTCCAGGTATTCGCATCTACAACAATGCCGTTCATATGGAGCGTGGTAAACTGATTGAAAAAGCTCATGGGCGTTGCTTTCACTTCTCCGTTGTACACGTCGTTTTTGGCAATATACATACTGCGAATAAAGCATTCAAACATGGTTTTTGACATTTTCTCTTCAATCCCCAGCACAATTTCTCTTTCTCCGGGCGTAATTCTCATTTCAGGAGGCAGAATGCTCTCGACTTCTTGCTTTTCCTCGGCAGGATTTCCTGTTGCCAAATGGAAAAATACCGATTTTACGTCTTGCGCGGCCGTGCTCGGCCCTTTATTTTCGGGCCTGCGCACGATTTTACTGATAACTTTTTCGGCTCTGGCAGCCAAAGCTTTTATGTCACCCGGGCGCCTCGGAGAAATAAATATCTGAATCCACAGTTGCTCTCCCGGGCCCAGTTTTGCCATTCCCTCAAGAAGCTGGGCAATGGGGTCAACTCGAAGAGGTTCTTCTTCAAACGTGGTTGGCTGTTCTTCAAAAAATTTCTTGTAGGTTTTGATAGGATAGACGTCATCTTTTGAAGATTCGTACGTGGAAGCCCACAAATTCCAATTTTTATTGGGAATATCGGCTGGAACCTGTTTTGAATAATCTTCTGCCGGTGTAATTTCGGCATTTGGGAACTGCGAATAAATGGAGGTTTTAAGAAGCTCAAGATCCGAGTCTTGAGACCTTATGGAAAAATGGGTCTTCCCTTCAACGGAAATAATCGACAACTCAACACCGAGCTGAACCTTTCCTTCAAGCCATTTTTCGCGCTTGTTGCCTCCTATTCTTACCTGCCATATGCCTGCGAGAACGGCTTCCATTCTTCTGAAAGGATTATCGATGTCTTGGGGCACTTTTATTTCAAGCAGCGTCCAGTGGTTCAGGGAAAGAAAATGGTCTGTTCTCCACCAAAGCCAAAGGAATGTGAATCTTTTAAAAAGCAAAAACGGCAAAAGAAGCCACCACCAGGTGAACGCAACGTGCAAGAAAAATTTTCCAAGCGGTATTAAAAATAAGAGAAGAAAAGAAAAAAAGTGCGCCATCAGTTCTCTCTCCTATAATACCTCCCTTTTTCGTCCTTCGCAAATATTTTCTTGTCTTGAAGATTCAATAGTATTGTGCTTTCTTTAACCTTGCGCTGTTTTAACGTTTCTTTTATAAGCTCGTTTTTTGTCATTGCGCCTTTTTTTTCTTTGAGAATGGAAGACATAATATCCTTCACGGTTCCTTCTTTGTACCCCCAATGAGAAAGCGCGTACGTTCCCCTCCCCACCAGTATGAAACGCTTATCTTTGATAAGCTCGTTATGAACGGTCTGGGGAAGAATTTTTTTGATCTTCATTTCGGGAAACTTTTTCTGGAATTCTTCAACCATGGTCGCAACATCCCTGAAATGCAGGGGTTTTCCCGTGTGCGCCAATACCATGTGAGCCTTGTCGCGAATGGTGCGGGGGTATACATGAGGCCAACGCTTCAATCCCCATTTTCCATCATGCGTTTTGACAATATGCTTTGAAACTTCAAGGAATGAAGAAAATTGTAAAGACCCTGCTTCTTTAAAAAGCTCTTCCAATTCCCGAAGCTCTATTGCTTGTTTTTTCTTTTCAAAATAATCGAGAAGATCCCGCAATACTTGAGAAACTTTTTCAATAACTCCTTTTTCGGTTGCCCAAAACTGGTGCACGTCATCGGTTTCTTTGTGTTTCAAAAATTGATCTCCCAGATGCATAAGAAAGGTAATGTATGCGAACGAATCTTTGGATCCAAGCACTTTAAGCAAAAGATCTTCTCTTTTGAGATTGCCCGATTTTTTAAGGGTGTCTGAAACGTAATCAAAAATTTCAAAAAGCGCGGACTTCACTTTTCTTTCCTTGATGTTTGTTTTTATCGAAGAGATGGCTGCATCAACAATTTGGCGCACTCTTTCTCTTGTAATGCGGTGAGACTGGCCGATGCTTTCCAGTGTGAGGGGTTCTTCAATCCCAAAACCAAAGCGTTTCTGCACAATGTCTTGTCCTCTTGTATCTAAACCAGAAAGAAGATCTCGCGCGATTTTTTGATAAGCAAGTGTTGCCATGGTGTCTATGCTATTAAACCAATTTTATGAGTTCGTGTCAAGGTCTCTGAGCTTTTGTCAGCCACTGAACAAGAAACGCGGGAGCAAAAAAGAGGGCCGAATACAAGCCAACGATAATTCCGATCATGAGGGCAAGCGCAAAGGCTTTGAGCGCTTCCCCTCCCAAAAAGAAAATGGCAAGAAGCGGAATAAGGGTTGCAAGAGAAAGATTGAGATTGCGCGTTAATGTCTGCTGAATGCTTTTTTGAACCGTATCTCTGAAATCAATTCCCGTTCTTTTGAGCAAATTCTCCCGCACCCGGTCGAACACCACGATATTATTGTTGATAGAATACCCCACCACCGTAAGAAGAGCCACTACTACCGGAATCGTAAATTGAATGCCCTGAAATGTTCCGAGTACCGCAAAAATTCCCAAGGGAATACACAAGTCGTGGATGAGCGCGAGCAAACTCGCAACGCTCCACTGCCACCATTTCACGGGTTGCGTAATTTTTCTAAACGCAAAACCAATATATCCAATAATCGTAAGGAGAGACAAAAAAGTAATCACGAGAGTTTTATTCTGGAGCTCTTTCCCAATAACCGGTCCGATCGATTCAAACCTGAGTTCTTTTGCATTGTTTCCAATTTTCAAAAGAACTTGCTGGTGCACGGGTTCTGAAATATCTTTCATGCGCAAGAGCACGCTCTTTTCCCCGGTTGGCTGAATCTGCAAATGCCCAATATCAATCCCCGCAAGATCTGACTGAATCTTTTCAACAGCAGGCCTCGAAGTGGCATACTCAATTTCCAAAATGCTGCCGCTCGTAAAATCAATTCCAAAATTCAGATGAAAAAGCAAAAGACTAATAATGCTCAAGCCTAAAAGAAGACCTGAAAAAAAGAAATATAACTTGTTGTATTGAAGAAAGTTCATAAGCAATTATTTAAACCCATAGCCACCTCATGCGCTCAAAAAATGTTTTGCTGAATATTCGCAGAAGATTTCTTGTGACAACAATCCCTGTGAACATACTCACCAAAACGCCCAATGCGAGCGTAAGGGCAAACCCCTGAACAAACGAAGAGCCGAACCAAAAAAGAATGATCGAAACAAACAAGATGGTAAGGTGGCCGTCTCTAATAGAAGGCCACGCCCTGTGGAATCCTTCTTCCACGCTTTGCTCAAAGGTTTTGCCCGCTTTTAGTTCTTCTCTCATGCGAGAAAAAATCAGCACGTTCACGTCAACCGCCATTCCTATGGAAAGAATAAAACCGGCAATCCCGGAAAGCGTAAGGGTAACCGGAATTAACTTGAATAATGCGAGAAGAAAAATCGCATACAAAAACAGGGCTATGGAAGCCAAAATTCCCGGCATCCGGTAAAAAATCACCATAAACAAGATGACTCCGAGAAATCCGAGAATCCCTGCTTTCAAGCTTTGCTGGAAAGAAACGTTGCCCAGCGTTGCTCCCACGCTTTGCTGAGATAGCAAGGTGATAGGCACGGGAAGGGCTCCGGCATTAAGATTCCGCGCAATCGTCTGCGCTTCTTTTCGGGTAAACTTTCCCGTAATTTGAGCGGTGCCGCCCGCGATAGCGCCTTGCACGATAGGGGCTTCAATAAGCTGATAATCCAGAAAAATAGCCAGCGGCTTTCCAATATTTCTTGAGGTTATTTGTTCAAAAAGTTTTGCTCCAGTATCATCAAACCGAAGCGTCACCGCGGGTTCGTTTAGCGATCCAAATACCACCTCGGCTTTCTTTAAGTATCTTCCGGTAAGGCCCGAGGACTTAAAAGGATCTTCGTTTTTATTGTCTTTGATGATCTGCTGATAATCACTTTTTGGTTCCTTGAATTCAAGATATGGAGTTTGGCCAATCAGCTGAATAGCTTCTTTAGGATCTTTGATGCCGGCCATTTCAATATTCAGCTTTCTTGAAGAACCCTTGCCTTCAATTTGAACAACCGGCTCTTTTACTCCAAAAAGATTCACCCTGCGTTCAATGACGTCCCTCAAGCTTCCCATGGCAGAATCGTATTCAGAGGAGTTCAGTTGAGAAAGGTCGGCCTTGTAGGTAAGCTGAATCCCGCCCTGCAAATCCAAACCCAAAGAAAAAGGCCGTTCCGGAATATGAAGGCCCTTGGCATAGCGGGGAAAATCAAAAAAACCTGCGATCACCGCGGCACCGAGAATAACCGAAAGAATCAAAAAAACTTTTCTTTTTTCCATACGCAGATTTTACATCATAACACGTTACAGGCCCGAGAACAAGGCCGAGATAATGCCAATAAGAAAAATTCCGTCAAACACTCCCGCCCCTCCAATACATAATATCGCCCCTTCTCCCTGCCCTAGAACCCTTCGAATGTTTAAAATATCTGCGCCCAAAAGCACCCCAAAAACTCCTGAAACAAACGCGAGGGGAGCAACATGGCTGGGCGCAATTATAAAAGCCAAAACGAGCGCCATGACCGCAACCAAAAAAGGAGAAACCACCACGCCCTTGCCCGGAACTACTTTAGAAAAAATGTGAGAAACAATAACCATAAAAAACGTTGCGAGAAGCGCGGGCCTAAGCGGTATTTGAGAAAGAAAATAAAACGCAAGAATTATCGGGATAACCGCGCCTCCCACGTTGATTGATACTCCTTCCAAAGCCATGAACGACTTTTTGAATAACCCAAAAAAATATGGCCTCTCAACCAAAACTATTTTTCTTTTGCCCAAAGGAATATTGAAAAAAGAACCCGCAATGGCAAAAAGAAAAATAAGGACTGCGGTTTCTTGCGAAAATCCAAGGGCTGTCATTTCAAAAGATGAATAGTATTTGCTATTTCTTCTTGAATTCCTTCAATGCAATCATATTGCTTTGCCTCTTCCTCGTTTACCCATGCATAGTCATCGAAACTTTCCTTCTCAAGGCGCACTTTTCCTCCTTTGTATGCAACCGCAAATTTCACGAACGCTACCGGAATCTCGTCCGGGCGAACAAACGCAACGCTATTGAGATAAAAAAGTTTTTCTTCGATTTCAATTCCGGCCTCCTCTTTTGCTTCTCTTGCCAGCAATTTTTCCACCGCCCCTTCAAAATCAAACACGTCGCCATTCATGCGGGTTGGATTTTTTATATCAAGGTCTTTCCATTCAAGTTTTCCTCCGGGAGTCCCCCATCTTCCAGGATGCACTTTTTCTTTGCCGCTTCTTTTAAGAATTAAACACCTTCCGTCGGTTTTTCGGTACACCACCGCATTCGCGACAAAATAAAACAGCTTATCTTCTTTTGCGTTTTGCAAACTTATTTTTTCTGCCCGCATGACTATGAAGATTTTAATACTCTTTTCTTAAATTCTTTCAGTGACATAAAACTTTTCATACTGCGCATTCGATCTATATATAATTTACCATTCAAATGATCGATTTCATGCTGGAAAACTCGTGCAGAAAATCCATTCAAACCCCGTACAACTTTTTGACCATTTTCGTTTGTATATGTAACCTTAATTTTTCTATATCTCGAAACTTTACCTCGCGCATCTGGGAAACTCAAACATCCCTCCCAATCTTCTACCTCTTCTTTAGAATGCCAAAGAATACAAGGGTTTATAATGATTGTTTTTGGCAATCGTTCTAAGTTTTTACGAAATTTTGTTGGATTCACCCGAATAACCGCAAATTGCAATGATTTGCCAATCTGCGGAGCAGCAAGCCCTACGCCATTGGTTTGTTTCATGGTGTAAAACATTTGCGAAACCATCTTTTTAAATCCAAGGGTTTTGAAAAGTTGAGATTTCACCTCCTTGGCTTTTTTCCTTAATATTGGATCTCCAAATTTTGTTCGGAGGAATACTTTCATATTTTTTATATTCTTTTTTACAAGAACTAAAACATCTTTTTGCCAAGCGGAACTTTTTTTGTTGGCATAAGCAAAACCACGTCTCCGTTTTCATCGGGCAATCCAAGAGTTAAAACCTCTGAAACGAAAGGACCAATTTGCTTTGGCGGAAAATTCACCACTCCAATTACCTGCTTTCCAACCAATTCTTCTTTTGTGTAGTGCTTTGTTATTTGCACAGAAGACTTCTTTATGCCAATTTCCGGTCCAAAATCAATGGTCAGCTTATACGCCGGCTTTCTCGCTTCAGGAAAATCCTCAATACTCACAATTTCCCCTATCCGTATATCAACTTTTTCAAAATCTTCGTAAGTAATCACGATATTTTTAATAGATCACCATGTATAATAATCGGCTTTACGGCTTCAATTTCCGTTTTGTAGTAAGGAATATCTGGTATCGGGTTATAAAGAAAAATCTTTTGATTCAATACGTGCGCAAAACCTATTTCCATAAGGGTATTACCTCCAATATAGTTTTTTATTCCATGTTTTTCAAAATTCATCACCAGTACAGCATCAGCGCCTTGCATCAATCTCCAAAATTCTCTAATTGCATCCTGGTTATTCTTTTGATCTATCTTGATCTTTTCTTTTTCTTCATCCGTTTTTCCGACAAAAGGCGCTGCTAAATTGGTCACAAATGCATTGTGTCCAAGCTTGACAAGTTCATCACGCGCTTCAAGCATCTTTTCTGTATATTGCATACTCCCAATGATTCCGATTCTCATAGTTTGTTTACTTATAGTACTTCTTATACTTCTTTTTGCATCCACTCGAGATACTCTCGACTTCCTTCAATGATTGGCGTAGCTACAATTTCTGGAAGTTTGTACGGATGAACGTTTTTGATTGCTTTTTCTATGCGTTTATACAGCGTCTTTTTTGTTTTGATGATACACAGCCACTCTTTAGATTTTTCTAATTTTCCTTTCCATTTGTAGACGCTCGTTATTGGACCAATTATCTGCGTACAAACAGATAATTTCTTATCCAACAAGAACTTTGCGATTCGTTCGGCATCGCTTTTCTTCGCAACTGTTGTAGAAACTTGTATGTATTCATTTTCCATGGCACTTTTAGCTTTATTGACTCTCACGCAGGAATTATTCCAACGAGATTATTTGTATCCCTTTCTCTTTGATTTCCTCCTCTGGCCAAAATAGCTGGTCAATCTTGAACTTTCCCACGTACGTTACCCTCTTCTCAATCTTCCTTCCTGTATACTTCTTCGTTTCTGGATTCCATTCTTCGAGTATGAGCGTGTCACCCTCATTAACCTCAAAGTCATTAAGACGAAGTTCAAACTTCTTCTTCCCTGAAGCTACTGCGTCAAAATATTCAGGCCAAATTTTCTTTTTAATAGTTGTCATATGAATCTAAAAATAAATACTATGATCGCCAACGGCAAGGAGTACTGCCTCGGCGCGAGACAAATATGAAAATACAATGCGAAACCGATAATTTACTGAAAAACTATAACGCCTCACAAGCCGGCCATGCAATTTATGGACTTTCAACGTTTTATGATTCTTTCGATCTTGGAACAGATGTATCTTTTCAAGAATCTCCTGTCGAAGAGCATCATCAAACGCCTTAAATTGACGCACAAAATTGGGCGCGTAAGATACCTTCATATAAGCTACGGCATTTTGCGCGCAAGTTTCTTAAGATCGCCCCGCAGTACTTTGCCCTCATGAACTTCTTGTTCCGACTTTAAAACTGCCTCAACAGCCTGTTCTGTAGCAAGGAGGCGAAGCGCTTTGCGCACCACCTCTGCCTTGTTTTGCGCAAATCCTTCTTTTACCAATACGTCAATAAATTCTTCCAGCGTAGGACTCAATGGAATTGATAACGTTGCCATACTGTTATGTGTAATTATATGATATTATAATATGACAATATCATACTATCAAACGGAAATACATCTGTCAAGGGGTTTCTCTCGCATTACGCCCCGTGGCATTTTTTATATTTCTTGCCCGAGCCGCATGGACAGGGGGCGTTGCGGCCCGCCTTCGTCCCGTTCTGCGGGACTTCGGCGGGCAAGCCCACTTTTGGTGCAGTTTGGGTTGGCTGTTGAGGAGTTATTGAAACATTCAATAAGGAATGCGCCATTGTTGTTTCGGCAGAAGACAAAAGATTCTGAAACATTCTATGGGCTTCTCTTTTATACTCCACCAAGGGATCTTGCTGGCCGTATGCCCGCAAGTTTACCGAGTCGCGCAACGATTCCATATCTTCCAAATGGTCAATCCACAAGGAATCGAGAGCCCTCAACCACACGATTTTTTCCGCCTGCTTCATATTTGCCTCGCCTATTTCTTTTTCTTTTTTTTCATAATCCTGTTCTGTGAATCCTGCCTTTGCCAATGCCTCTAAAACTTGTGGGGTTAATGTTTGTGCGCCGCCTTTCTCCAATATCTCCTTTCTTTTTTTATACATCACATCTCTGTGTTTATTAAGCACGTCATCATATTCCAAAAGATGTTTTCTTGCGTCAAAGTTAAAACCCTCAATTTTTGACTGGGCACTCTCAATTGCATTAGAAACAATGCCCGACTCAATAGGCTGGTCTTCGGGAATGTTAAATTTCCCCATTATGCTTTTCATGCGGTCACCCCCAAACACCCTGATCAAATCGTCTTCCAACGAAACAAAAAACTGCGAAGAGCCCGGATCCCCTTGCCTGCCTGTTCTTCCTCTTAACTGATTGTCAATTCTTCTTGCTTCGTGCCGCTGTGTGCCAATCACAAAAAGGCCGCCGACTTCAATAACCCTTCGCTGCTGCTCAGGGTCATTTTGGGGGTTACCCCCCAAAATGATATCAACGCCGCGCCCTGCCATATTGGTTGCCACGGTCACTCCGCCGCTTCGGCCTGCCTGCGCAATAATTTCTGCCTCCTGTTCGTGGTTTTTTGCATTCAAAACTTTGTGGGGAATCCCTTCAACCTCAAACATTTTGCTTAATAATTCATTTTTCTGGATCGATACGGTTCCCACCAGCACGGGCTGGCCCACTGCGTGCTTTTCTTTTACTTCTTTTACCACTGCTTCAAACTTTGCTTTTTCGGTTTGATACACAAGGTCATGGAGATCCTTGCGAATCATGGGTTTATTGGTAGGAATGCTGATTACGTCTAATTTATACACCTTGAAAAATTCCTCGGCAGAAGTTAAAGCAGTGCCTGTCATGCCGGCTATTTTTTCATACATGCGGAACAAATTCTGGAACGTGATAGACGCCATCGTAAGCGACTCCGGCTGCACAAACACCCCTTCTTTTGCTTCAAGCGCCTGGTGAAGGCCCCCTGCATACCTGCGCCCCGGCAAAAGCCTGCCGGTAAATTCATCAACAATGGTCACTTCCCCGTTTTTTACCACGTAATCCTTGTCTTTTTTAAAAAGCGCCTGGGCCTTCAACGATTGCTCTAAATGATGAAGGTACTTTATGCCTTTTTCCTGGTAAATATCCTTGAGGCCGAGGATTGCCTCAAGTTTGTTGATCCCATTATCGGTGATGGTTGCCGCTCTGAGTTTCTCATCTATTTCAAAATCAACTGATTCAGCAAGCTGGGGAATAATTTTTGCAAACTCATGGTACCAATGTGAACTTTCAGTATCGGGAGAAGAAATAATCAAGGGAGTCCGAGCCTCGTCAATCAAAATGGAGTCAACCTCATCAATAATTGCATAGTGGTGAAAACGCTGAACCTGCAAAGCCGCATCATATGCCATATTGTCCCGAAGGTAATCAAATCCGAATTCGTTGTTGGTACCGTATGTAATATCGGCCTCATACGCCTCTTTTCTTGTGACCGGCCGAAGGTAGCTTTCGATCACGCGAAATCCTCCCAGCGCGTCGCGCTCTTTGTCGGCTTCACTGGTTTGGTACGCTGTGTCATACAAATAGGAAGAGTCATGCGTGATGCACCCCACGCTCATCCCAAGAGCATTGTAGATTTGGCCCATCCACACCGCGTCTCTTTTTGCAAGATAATCATTAACCGTAACAATATGCACGCCTTTTGAAGTCAACGCGTTGAGATATGCCGGAAGAGTTGCGGTAAGCGTTTTTCCTTCGCCTGTTCGCATTTCGGCAATTTTTCCTTCATGAAGCGCTATTCCTCCAATGAGCTGAACGTCAAAATGCCGCTGGTTGAGCATTCGTTTTGCTGTTTCGCGCACAAGCGCAAAAGCCTGGGGCAAGAGCGCTCCGAGAGACTCCCCTTTTTGAACCCGCTCCCTTAATTCCTGGGTCTTTTCTTTGAGTTGGTCTTGAAAAAGATTCTCAACACTTTTTTCTAAAGCATTAATCTCTAAAACAAAATGAGCAATGCTTTTTAAGTATTTCTCATTTGCGTTGCCAAAAATCGTGTTCAGAAAATTCGCCATAGCGTATCTATTATTGCTTAAAATTGCTTATTTGTAAAAAGGCGCGGAAGTATTCTTCCGCGCCTTGCGCTTTCACGCCTTAACGATCTTTACAACCACCTCGTCGCCTTTCTTTGCTCCGGTCATCTTTTGGGCATTGCCCATATTGACCGCAACGGTCATGAATGGCGGAAAATCCCCGCCAAACAAGGCTCCGACCTCACCTTCTGGTACGTCATCAAAGGTGCGGACTATCTTTGTGAGGTCTCCACCGTTTAATAAGACCAGTCTGTCAGGCGCCATGGAAATCGTAAAGGGCCTTTTCCCAACGAAGTTTTGAAACTCCGCCTTTCGCACCGTGGTAACCAGGTTCCCGAAGGCATCAACGTATGCCACTTTGCCTACCATGCGTGTTTTCGCTTCGTTGACTTCGGTGGAAAGTACGTTGGGGGCAAGATCTTGAACCTTCAGTGCCGGACCGAAATGATGCAACGACAAGCCCTCGACCAAATTTCCGGCAACAGGAGCAAAAATGTCCCGGCCGTGAAAAGTTGCAGACGTCGGCTTGCGCCAGAGATCGCGGTTTTTGATCTCACGAACTGCCGTAATCCTCAAACGACGCAGTGCTTCACTTAAGACGCCGTTATTCGGACCAACGAATGTGTACTGGCGGCGCAGAGGTCCTTTGCCTGTTTCAGCCTGCACAATGACTGCCTTACGCCCTGTTCCAACGTCGGGATCCACCACTGCGACAAAAATGGTTCCAGAAGGAGCAACTAGTGCATGGACTCCCAGCAACAGCGCGCCTCCTTCTATATCGAAGGGTGGCACTTGATGCGTCATGTGCACAATCGTGGCCTTGGAACAAACGGATCGCGCCGCGAATTCCATCGCAGCAGGAGATCCATCATTTCCCTCGGAGCAAAAGTCGCTCAAGAAAGCTATGATCGGGTTCGACACGTCTCACACTCCAGTCTTAGAAGATTTGATGTGTTTAATAAGTTCTGAGTTGCATTATACTTATTTCTTTTTAAAAGTCAAGTAATACGTAATCCCCCAACACCTTGGAAACACCTGCTACTATATGTACATGCCCTACACAAACAATCTACAAGCAGCAAGGGTGCGCAGAGACGCGGCGTTCTTTGCCATGGAACATGGCGTAAGAACTGCCGCAAGGAGATAC
>OBEQ011279731.1_pt1 | contig 65287 bp, 68 predicted proteins | sample 1670901 | NCBI WGS metagenome assembly OBEQ01 (sample SAMEA104232315, study PRJEB22302) | groundwater metagenome | biome: forest; feature: aquifer; material: groundwater | place: USA | collected 2011-08-07 | depth 5.4 m
GCGTCTTATCTGAACGCTCTCTGGAAAGCGAAAGGCACCGATTTTGGAGTGAGGGGATTGGTGGAGGGCATCGATTGGTCGAGTGGGTCTCCTCTTCTCCGTGGCTGGGCTTGTCGCCGGGGGTATCCTTCGCCGCTCAATATCAATATCTCCTTCCGAGATTCATCGGGTGCGCTTCTTCCCATCACGAACACGTTTGTGGCCGATGAACCAAGTGAGCCAGAGATCTCGGATGTCTGCGGATCAAAGGGGAGGAGATTCCGATTTAGCATTCCCCTGGCTCCCTTTTCAGCGACCTTCGTGGGAAAAGAGATTTTAGTTTCGCCTGCGGATTCTTTTGGATTAGGGACACTGAATTTGGCGTCAGCGGGTCCATTGATCCAGCCCGGGAGTGGGGAGAGTGGCGCTGGCAGACCTGCTGTGCCGGTGTGGTCAGAGGTCCGCTCTTTATCGGATCGGTCCCTCAATCTTTTATCCAACCCGGGATTTGAAACAGAGCTCTCCTGGCAAGCGAGTCTCCTTGGCCCCGCTGGAAGCGCTACGACGGAGATCATCTCTAGCGACAGTTACAGTGGATCACGAAGTGCGCGGCTCAATCTTGTCACACCCGATGCGTCGGCAAGATGGTACCAGGATTTTTTCGTCCCCGGACAGAGGACTCTCGGTTTGAAGATCCATTATAAAACGAGTGTGGATTTTACGGGTTCGGCAGAGGCTTCACTGGTGACGGAAGAGACCACCTACAGGCTCCCTCTTTCCCCCACGCGGGGTGGGTGGCAGCAGGCGGAGCTGGGTGCGATCTTCATCAATACCTCCGGAATGCGCCCCGTGCAGCTCCTCCTCAACGGGGTGGGTGGCAGGGGAAGAGTGACCTTCGACTCTGTAGAGCTGAGTTCTGTCGAAACCGGCCTCACGCCGGCGAGTCTCGTTTCGGACGCCGGTTTTGAGCACGGTTCTCCGTTTTGGCAGACGAGCTCTGCCTCCGGGGAGTATTATTTCCTGATCGATAAGGAGGTATCGAAGACTGGCCGGTATTCGGCTCGCATCACGACCTCTTTTCCAGGGCAGGGACGCTGGTATCAGAAAGGCATCTCCGTCGTGCGGGGTCACACGTACAGGCTTTCGATCGCCGTCAAAACTTCTGGCCCTGAGGATCCCTTTCCCTTCACCGGGTCCGTCGCAGCTTGGGTCCGATGCGATGATGGTGCCTTGGGCGCTTGTAATCGTAACTATAGTACGTTTCCCACAGGGGGACAGTGGAAGACGATCTCCGGCGATTTTATCCCAAACACCGATACGGTGACTCTCTATCTCAATTCCTTCGGAGAAAATGTCGGAGGATCGGTCTGGTTCGACGACATTACCGTTACTGAGTGATTTGGGCCTTCCAGATTTTCCATTGCCTTTTTGATCGTTTTGGCTAATCTCCGCCCTTCTCATGGCAGTCTGTTTTGCCTGTAAAAAAGAGTTGAAGATTACGGATGGTGTGGGTCGTCGGGATACCTGCTCGTGTGGTGCCGACCTGCATTGTTGCCGGAATTGTCAGTTCTACGACCCCGGATCTTACAATGAGTGTCGTGAGCCGGTAGCGGATCGGGTCGTGGACAAGACGGTTTCAAATTTTTGTGAGTATTTCAGGATCGCCGATCAGTCTTCTACGGCGGAAGAGGATAAAGTGGCCGAGGCGAAGAGGAAGCTGGTGGCGTTGTTTCAGAAGAAATAGAGAAAGGCGTTTATGAAGAAGGCGAAGATACTCGTTTTGGCGGGTGATGGGATTGGTCCTGAAGTGATGAAGGTTTCGATTCAGGTCCTGGAGCAGGCGATTCGTGGATCGGGACTGCGGCTTGAGTTTGAGGAAGATCTGGCGGGTGGATGCTCGATCGACAAGCATGGGATTCCCCTGACGGAAGAAACCCTCAAGAAGGCCAAAAAAGTGGACGCGGTTCTTTTAGGAGCCGTCGGTGGACTTGCCTGGGACAAGCTGCCTCACGAAAAACGACCGGAGAGGGCTTTGCTGAGCTTGCGTGCGGGGTTGAAGCTTTTTGCGAATTTGCGTCCGGCAAAAATTATTCCGGCCTTGTTGTCGGCATCGACTCTTAAGGAAGAGGTTGTTGAGGGGATTGACCTTCTGGTGGTTCGCGAATTGACGGGCGGTATTTATTTTGGAAAACCTCGTGGCGTCAAAGAAATCAAGGGGGGGCTGGAGAAAAAGGGTTTTAATACCGAAGTCTATAGTACCTCAGAGATTGAACGCATTGCCCGCGTGGCCTTTGAGGCGGCCCGGGCGAGGCGCAAGAAGGTGATGTCGGTGGACAAGGCGAATATACTGGAGAGTTCTATTTTGTGGAGAGAGGTCGTGACAGGGCTTGGGAGGGAGTATCCGGATGTTCAGCTGGATCATATGTATGTCGATAATTGTGCCATGCAGTTGGTAAGAAATCCAAAACAGTTTGATGTCATTGTCACGACCAACATGTTTGGCGATATACTGTCGGATGAAGCGGCGATGCTCACCGGTTCTATCGGGATGTTGCCATCGGCCTCCTTGGGGGAGAAGAAAAATCGGTTTGGTTTTCCGTCGGGCATGTACGAACCTGTCCACGGAAGTGCGCCGGATATTGCCGGAAAAGGTGTGGCCAATCCGTTGGCGACGATACTTTCAATGTCCATGATGGTGCGTCATTCTTTGGGCAAGGATGAGGTGGCCAGATCCATGGAAAATGCCGTTGAAGCGGCATTGGCTAAGGATTACCGGACGGTTGATATTTTTGAAGAGGGTAAAAAGAGGGTGGGTACCGAAGAAATGGCCGAGATCGTGAGTCGAGAGCTGTAGCATTTCCAGGAAGGATGTGGGACGTGAAAAAAGAAAAATATAATGTTGCCATCATCGGGGCGACGGGCGTTGTGGGTCGTGAGATGATCGAAATTATGGAAGAGAGGGAGTTTCCTGTTGGGGAGCTTCGTCTCCTGGCTTCGGAAAAATCGGTAGGAGAGGAAATTTCCTGGCATGGCAAACCCGTCAAGGTCAAGTTGGCTGAAGAGAAGCAATTTGAAGGGATGGACCTTGTCATGGGCGATACACCGACCGAGGTATCCAAAAAATTTGCACCAATGATCACGAAGCAGGGTGGTATCATGATTGATTGCTCGAGCGCCTTTCGGATGCAGGAGGGAATTCCGTTGGTTGTTCCGGAGGTCAATGGCCACGCGTTAACCAAGCACCATGGGATCATTGCGGGACCTAATTGTTCGGCCATACCCATTGCCGTGGCGGTCAAACCGATTCATGAAAAATATAGAGTAAAAAGAATGGTGATTTCGACCTATCAATCGGCCTCGGGGGCTGGCAAGGGTGGGATAGATGAATTGGCGGAACAGACGCGAGGGTTGTTTAATCAGCAAGATTTGATCATCAAGGTCTTTCCCTGGCGGCTGGCTTTTAATGTGATTCCTCACATTGATTCTTTTTTACCCGATGGAACTACCAAGGAAGAGGCCAAGATTATCGAGGAGCTTCAAAAAATGTTGGAGGCCTCCGAGATGGGAATCACCGTCACGGCAGTTCGCGTGCCTGTTTTTTGCGGACACTCGGCGGCAGTGAATCTCGAAACAGAAAAGAAGGCGACTCCCGATCAAGTCAGGGCCCTTCTGAAAGAGTCCGAAGGTATTATTCTGCGTGATAATCCTTTAAAAAAAGAATACCCTCTCCCGATCGATGCGGCCGGACGTGATGAAGTCTATGTGGGAAGAATCAGAGAAGATAAATCCATCCCCAATGGAATTAACCTTTGGGTCGCTGCTGACAACCTTCGAAAAGGGGCCGCCCTCAATGCCGTTCAGATCGCGGAGCTTCTCATTGAGAAATATTTATGATGTTTGTCTCAGGGCAGTTCCAGGATTTTTTCTTGCCTTACTCCTGACAAGCACAACACTCTTTGCCTACCCCAGTGCAGAGAAGGCGACACTCTCTTTGGCCAGTGCACAGGCGACTTCCATGATCATGAAGGGGGATCGCTATCTTTTCTTGGGTTTTTCGAACACTATCTTGCGCATAGATACTGAGACGTTTGCGGCGACCAGTGCCCAGGTGCCTGCCCTTGTCGATAATACGGGGAGTGGAGGAAAAAATCTCAGTGGCGATGTGGCCGGGCTTGTGATTCGGTCTAACACCCTCTTTGCCTCCCAGGCTGACGGTGATTTGATTACCATCGATCTTGATTCGATTACGTCAGCTCCCTCGACAACCAATCTCGTCTCAGGAGCCTTGGGTCCTTTGGTGGCCGATACGGAGACGGGGACCGATGATGACAAGCTCTATATCCTCGATAAGAAAAATAATGCCGTGATCGTCTATGATATTAGTTCAGCAACACAAACGCGCATCCTTCTCTTTGATAGTTTTGGTGTCGCTGTGGCCCCCGTTGCTGTTATTTTTGACCCCTTTCCTACAACGAGCTCGAGCTCCGCGACGGATAAAATATTCATTACGAGCAATCGCGGTCTTGTTTTTGTGCTGGATGAGGGGGGGACGGGTATTTCGGCCACCATAGCCCTTTCAACAACCAATAAAGACCTTCCGGCAGCGGCGTTGACACCGGGTGGGGACTTTCTTCTCGTTGTGAACGCAACGGACTCGACGGTTCATGTGATTGATACCTTAACGGATGCAGAAGTGGATACCGATCCGAATACAACGGGTATCAATCCTGTTTTGCTAACAAAAAATTCTAATTTAAAAGATATTGTTGTGACGGAAGTGACCAACCCCAGTGATACCTACGCCTTTGTTTCAGGTTCTTCCGGGATTTCCGTTATTGATTTGAATATTGGCCTCTCGAGTTTTGGCACCCCTAAAGTTCTCGACCTCTCCGATGATGGATCGAACGATACAACCCTGGATCCCATGGTTGTCTCATCCCCTCCAGGGCATATCGTGGCGTCCAGTAAATCTGATGGCTATGTCTATACCTCGACGAGTAATGCCAATGTTTCTGTCGTCACCGAAAAGCCTTTTGTGACCATTTCTTCCACGTCTCTGGGTACTTCCTCTTTAACAACCGGTGGGAGTTTTACGGTGACCTTTAAATCGACGGCCACGGGCGCCTATCGGGTACTACTTGGTGGGAGTGCCAGTGCCGATGGGACGGAGCTCACGACGGGGACCGTCAGTACTGCCAACACAGATACGACAACTCCTTCCATCAGTTTTGATGCGAGTAAATTTTCAGAGGGTACAAACCGCCTCTTTGTTTTTGTCACGGATAGTAGCAGCAAGGTGGGCCGCGATGCCGTTGATATAAAGGTCGATACACCCCCTTTAAAAGTGGATATCGAGAGCACTTCTTTTGGTAGTGGAAGGGTTTATGTTACCTTTGATCGTTTAACGGCCTCCGATATTCATCATTATAATATCTACGTGGACACCGATGCAGCGACTGTTCTCACCAAAAAAATGGCGAGTACGTCCGTCTCTCAGCCCACTTCAGGGACAGAAGTGACGGCCAGTGTCGGCGATCTGATCAATGGTACTGTTTATTTTATTGGTGTGGAGGGAGTGGATGCCGCTGGAAATCTGGGTACCCGAAACGCAACACTGGTTAGTGGCTCTGCGGCCAAGGCAACGCCCGAGAGGACAATTGGTTTGGCGGAGCAGAGTGGAGAGACAGGATGCTCTTTAATAAAACGTGAGACAAGGTCTTTGCCATCAAGGTCCGGTATCCTGTGGCTATTTTTTGGTTTGATTATTTTGGCGGGGGGTTCTCTCTTTTATCAAGGAAGGAGGATACTCCCCGTTTTTCTTTTTTTAATCTTCTTTTTTCTGCTGACGACCCCTTTAAATGCACAAGAAGATTCCCCCCGATGGTGGACTTTGGAACTCAAGGGTGGCGTTTGGATACCCACGCCCAAAAAATCAAAGGATTTTTTGGGTACCTGCTGTGATCCAACGGGGAAGATGGAGTTTGGATTTCTCTATCGATCCAAGTTTGGAATAGAGTTTGGGGCTGGATATGTGGGGGCGAGCGGAAGGGCGATCAGCGCGACCTCGGGGGCTTTTTCACAAGATACTTTTAGTCTTATCCTGGTTCCACTCGAAAACAACCTGACCTTCCGCGCCAATTTTGTAAAAAATCAGCTTTTTGTTCCCTATGTCAAGGCGGGCCCTGATTATGTGATCTTTCGTGAAAATTCCCAGGGAAAGATTACCAACGGTGTCAAGACAGGCCTCCATGCAGCCGCCGGGGTAGAGATTTTGATGAATACCTTCGAGACTGTCTCCAGCAATCTCGAGGATGCCTCCACGATCAAGGACGTCTATTTTGTTATGGAAGGTCGCTATGCTTGGGTTAATGGATTTGGAGGCAACGGTGTCGATCTCTCCAATCTCATGTTTACCGGTGGTTTCTTATTTGGGTTTTAAATGTGATACGTCATATCAAATTATGGATCGAATACGATGGTACCCATTTTGCCGGTTGGCAGACGCAGCCCCAAAAGAGGACGGTGCAAGAGACGCTCGAGAAGATTTTAAGTCAGATAACACAGGAAAAAATCCATGTGATCGGGGCCTCGCGCACGGATGCTGGCGTTCATGCGCTGGGGCAGGTTGCAAATTTTGAAACACGATCTCCTCCCTCTTGTGAAAAGTTGTTAGTGGCCCTTAATGGACTTTTGCCGGAAGATATTTCCATTTTGAAAGTTCAGGAAGTGAGTTCTGGTTTTCATGCCAACAAAAAGGCCAAAAGAAAAACTTATGAGTATCTTATCTGGAACTCCCGGGTCCGCTCCGCTCTTCTCAAGGATCGTGCCTGGCATTTGTGGATGCCGCTTCATCTCAAAGACATGAGATTGGCCGCCAAATATCTGATCGGAAAACATGACTTCTCTGCCTTTCGAGGATCCAATAGCCGTACCAGAACTTCGGTGCGGATCATTGAAAAAATAACCATTTATCGTAAAAAAACGTCTCAGAATTCTTTGATTCAGATTCAGATTACTGGAAATGGCTTTTTAAAATACATGGTGAGAAATATTGTCGGAACACTTGCCCAAGCTGGTAAGAAAAAATTAACCCCTGAGGATGTGAAGAGGATATTACAATCGAAAGATCGCCGGAAGGCAGCTATGGCGGCGCCCGCATGCGGCTTGTATCTTAAGGGGATTCGCTACTCCGCCTAGTTGTTATTGGTATTGTTCGTCGTGTTCGTTGTTGGGTGGTTGATGTCGGGAGCCTGGAAATCACCGGAGTTTGCCGTGGCACCGAATGATTCTTCAAATTCCATTTCTTTCTTGTTGAGATAGGAAACGGCGGATTGAGCCACCGTGCTGACACCATGAGCCTGGTCGAGTCTTAAGTCCGCAAGGCGTTTTCGAAGCTCTGTTCTTAATTCAGAATCGGTTGCAGGATCATTAATCTGTTCTACCATCCGTGAGATCTGACCATTGAGATCTCTCAAACCATTGACCTCGATATCATTGCTTCCTCTCTCCGGTCCATTGTAGTTGCTCATATCCAGGCCACTGCCGCCGATGACCGTATAGTTTGATCGTTCGGATCCGTCAGAGACGATAAGGCTGTCAGCGCCATCGCCACCATCCATATAGTCGTCATTGGCCCCTGTTCCCGAATAAAGCATATCGTGGCCTTTACCACCGATGAGACGGTCTGTTCCTGTGCCACCGACAAGATAATCGTTACCGTCACCCCCATCGAGAATGGCTGAACCCGTTCCTGCCGTCAGATAATCGTTGCCAGCACCACCGTAGGCTTCACCGCCAAGGCTCAGGTCGATCAGATCATTGCCACGACCTCCCGTGACATAGGCCTTTACTTCAGAATGAAGGGCCTGACCACGATCATTGAGTTGGAATTTAATAGCGTAGTTTTCAACCTGACTTTTGCCATTTCTGAGTCGGAAAGACTTGATGGGATCTCCAGTGATCGTATTTTTGAGTCGGATCACGACATCATTTCCTTCCACGGTGACATCGACGGCTTTAACCTCTTGTCCATTGATGTCGGCTGGGATGGTAAAGGTCCCTCTGGCGCTTGTCGCATCATACACAATCTCAGTTGATGTGCTTGCCTCTTGATCGATCGCCACAGAACCTTGAAGGGGGTCGATGATGGATTGAGCTTGCGAAAGATCGTTGCTTGAAGTGATTCGAACCCCGGCCGTTGCATAACCATCATCTCCCACAACAGCGGAAAGGGCCGTTTGATTCAGGTTGTAAAAGTGGATTTGATCGGCATGGCCTTCGGTATAAATTTTTCGCGCGGGTCGTCCATCTTCTCCAAAATAGTTTTGGATGGTAATGTTTCCATGGGAGGTGTTGAGTACAAGATTTCTTTCTTCACGACGAAAAGTTACGTCACCAGAAAGTGTTACAACGGCGTCTCCGGTACCATCAATGACTTGATCGCCATGTGTCACATCCACCCGAATGGCTGACGAAGAAGGGGGACTCCATTGAGCCGTGATACTTTGTGAGGTGATGTTAGTGCCTCCAGCGATGACATTCCCCGTGTTAGAATTTCCCGTTAAAGAACTATCAGACCCCGTAAAGGTGCCAGCAGGGGCATTACGTCTGACCTGATCGGGAAGTTCCAGGCTGTCAATAATACCATTGTGATTGGCATCGGGGTTGTTGGGATCCATCCAGCCAAATTCAATATTATTTCGTTGTAACCAGAGCTCACCAAAGTCGGTAATACCATCATTATCGGTATCCGTATTAAAAGGATCTGTGCCATTGCGCAGTTCCGCTTCATTGGTGACACCATCACCATCAATATCGGGATCATTTTTATTGATAACGCCGTCACCATCGAGGTCTGCATTTGAAGCAAATTCTGCGTTTTTGGCCTGTTCTTCTTGGAGACCTTTATATTCAGAAGAATTTTCCAGTATGTCTAATTGATCAAGAAAGGCCTTGGCCTGCTCATCGCCCTTGTCGGCCATGGCCTGAAGTCTTTCTCTTTTATCAAGGAGTTTGCTGATTTTAGCTAGTTGACGCTCGACCCAATCTTCTCTCTCCATACGATGGGACGCATCGGTTGGGGGAGGGGGATCATCGGCTGTCACAACAGGGATATCCCCTGCTCCTGCAGGACTCCCTTCGGTCCCAACATGAATAAGAGGAGTTCGAATCTCCTGAGGCCTCGTTGTTTGAGAGCTGATGGAGATCGATGGCTGTGAAGGGACTATCCTCTCAGCCTGATTGTGGGCGATGGGGCGATATATATTTCCATTAATTCCATTTACCGGCACTGAAGACTCCTTGTGATATAAAACGTTTAAATTTATGACTGAAGAATCCTCACAGGGGTAATAAAGCAAGATGTATGCCATGATAAGACTTAAAATCGACATGTATATCATTGAATTTATTAACCTTTTTAATTGTCTTCTCGGGTTGGGAGGGTTTTTTTACAGGGGATCTCCCAAAAATGAGGTCTTTAGTCCTCAGAACGCCATTGACATCGGGGTAAAAAGATCACAAAGAGAACGCGACATGAAAGTCACCCTGGCCTTTCTTTTTGGATTTTTGCTCGTTTCATCAAATGTCTTGGGTCATGACAAAGAGATTCAGAAACAAATACAGCAAGAATTTCAGAGAAATAATTATAAAAAGGTGATTCGCCTTTATCGTGAGTTTGAGCATAAATTGCCGGATCAACCTATTTCACTCCCTGTGAGAATTATCTATAGCCAGGCTTTGGCGGATACAGGAGAGGTTGATCAGGCCATTAAAATTCTTCAGGATGTTTTGAAGGATTTTCCTCCTCAAGTAAGCCCACTCCGATTGCAGTACGATTTGGCCAATCTCCTTTTTATCCAACACCAAAATGAAAAAGCTCGGGTTCTTTATCAGCGCATTTTATTCCAGGCCTCCCGTGATAAGGAAATCATTGCAAAGGCCCGAGGGCGTGTTGCCTCCATGAAGCAAGTGGATGGGAGAAAGAAGGATCTCATCTCTTTGCAATTGTTCGATATCGAAACGGCTTTAGATCTTGGAGAAATTCCGGAAGGGACTCAAACCGTTTTGAAAAAAATAGTGGATGAAAACCCTTCGACATCTCATGCCGAAAAGGCCCAGTTCCTCTTGAGTAAAATTACCGAGATCAGATCCGATAAAGCCAAGGCCCTCTTAGATGAGGCCCGGAGGCTCTTTGATGAAGAGAAAAAATACGCCGAGGTACGTCAGACCCTTGAGCAAATCAAGACCGACTATGCAGATGTCTGTGAGATGAGATCAATCGAGGCCCTCGAAAAAGAGATCAATATTCGCGAAGGTCGGGCCAAGCGTTAAATGATCATTCACTGAGAGTGAGGGCCGAAGAAGCCTGTTTCTCTTTGGTACCCAAAGGGTTCGACTTCGTGCTGGTCTCCGAGCTTCCTTTTGGTTTTGCCAAATCCACGAGTTGGGTGACCTTGTCCGTCTTTTCCCAAGAAAACTCAGGTTCCTGTCTTCCAAAGTGGCCATAGGAGGCCGTCTTCTTATAAATAGGTCGGAGGAGGTCGAGCGTTTCAATAATCGCCGCGGGTCGCAGATCCCAAACCTGACGAGCAATTTCGGCGATACGTTCATCGGGCAGACGGCCTGTTCCAAAGGTATCGACCATAAAGGAAATAGGTTCTGCATATCCAATCGCGTAGGCAATTTGAACTTCACATCGCTTTGCCAAACCGGAGGCGACAGTGTTTTTTGCCACATAACGGGCCATATAGCTGGCGGAACGGTCGACCTTGCTGGGGTCTTTTCCCGAAAAGGCTCCACCGCCGTGCCGACCCCATCCACCATACGTGTCGACAATAATCTTTCGACCTGTCAGACCGCAATCGCCCTGGGGGCCGCCAATAACGAAGCGTCCCGTTGGGTTGATAAAATAAAGTGTCTTGTCATCCAGCATTGAGGCCGGGATCGATTTTTTGATCACTTCTTCAATGACAGCCTCTTTGAGATCTTTGTAGGCAACTTCGGGATTATGTTGTGTTGAAAGAACAATCGTATGGACTCTATGGGGTTGCCCCTGGGCATACTCGATCGTTACCTGCGATTTGCCATCCGGTCTTAAAAAGCTAACAATCTTTTTCTTGCGTACTTCCGCCAATTTTTGGGTCAGTTTGTGGGCGTAGGTGATGGGCATCGGCATAAACTCAGGTGTTTCATCGGTGGCATATCCGAACATGAGACCCTGATCCCCGGCCCCTTGCTCCTTATAAAGGCCTTCCCCCACAGTGACTCCTTGAGAGATATCGGGGGACTGACGTCCGACAGTGACCAAGACACCACAGCTGTTGGCATCAAATCCATAGGCCGAATCCGTATAACCGATTTCTTCAATCGCCTGGCGTGCGACTTTTTGGTAATCCACTTGGGCATGGCTGGTAATTTCACCGGCGACCACAACGAGTCCGGTCGTGACGAGTGTTTCACAAGCCACACGACTGGCTGTATCTTGAGAAATAAATTCATCGAGAATGGCATCCGAAATCTGATCGGATACTTTGTCGGGATGCCCTTCGGTGACGGACTCGGAACTAAACAGAAATGATGTCGCCATGAGACTCTCCTTAAGATGTCATTTTTACGCTGAAGAACGGGGTGTAGCTAACTAATTTTTCTACCTCAAGTCAAGGATTATGGCAGGGCGGCGTAGCTCCTGACATCTTCTGTGATTCTCATGGAACAAAAATGAGGACCACACATCGAGCAAAAGTGGGCGAGTTTTGAAGAATCTTTTGGAAGTGTCTCGTCATGGAAGGCCCGTGCCTTGTCTGGATCCAGACCCAAGTTGAATTGATCTTCCCAACGAAACTCAAAACGAGCCTTTGAAAGGGCATTGTCGCGTATCTGAGCACCGGGATGACCCTTGGCCAGGTCGGCCGCGTGTGCAGCTATCTTATAGGTGATGACACCGGCTTTGACATCCTCTTTGTTTGGTAAGCCCAAATGTTCTTTTGGGGTGACATAGCACAACATCGCACAGCCGAACCAGCCAATCATGGCGGCACCAATCCCCGACGTGATGTGATCATAACCGGGGGCAATATCGGTCGTGAGAGGTCCCAAGGTATAGAAGGGGGCCTCGCCACATTCTTCGAGCTGTTTTTCCATGTTGATTTTAATCATGTGCATGGGCACGTGACCGGGTCCCTCGATCATCGTTTGTACGTCGTGTTTCCAGGCGATCTGGGTGAGTTCGCCCAAGGTCTTGAGTTCTGCAAATTGGGCTTCATCATTGGCATCGTAAATCGATCCAGGACGAAGACCGTCTCCTAGAGAAAAACTGACGTCATAGGCCTTCATGATTTCACAAATTTCTTCAAAATGGGTATAGAGGAAGCTCTCCTCATGATGGGTCAGGCACCATTTGGCCATGATCGAACCCCCACGGGAGACAATCCCCGTCATGCGTTTGGACGTGAGGGGGATATAACGAAGCAAGACACCGGCGTGGATGGTAAAATAGTCGACGCCTTGTTCGGCTTGTTCGACGAGGGTGTCACGGTAGACGTCCCATGTGAGGTCTTCGGCCCTGCCCCCGACTTTTTCCAGGGCCTGGTAGATGGGGACTGTGCCGATAGGCACCGAGCTGTTGCGAATAATCCACTCACGCGTCTCATGAATATTTTTCCCCGTTGAGAGATCCATGACGGTATCGGCTCCCCAACGAATCGCCCAGACGAGTTTTTCGACCTCTTCTGCCTCAACGTGCCCTTGGCGCTTGTTATTAGAACTAATGGACGAGTTGCCGATGTTGGCATTGATCTTCACCAAAAAATTACGGCCAATGATCATCGGTTCTATTTCAGGATGATTGATATTCGCCGGGATAATGGCGCGGCCGCGCGCAACTTCGCTCCTGACAAACTCCGGGGTGATGAGGGCAGGGATGTTGGCACCAAAACTTTGTCCCGCATGTTGTTGTGTATAAACTTCCGACAGGCCTTCGCGTCTCTGGTTTTCGCGGATGGCAATAAATTCCATTTCTTCCGTCATGATACCTTTACGCGCCAGATGCATTTGACTAAAATTCTTTGTGCCGGAGTTTTTTCTTTTTTTGATCCAAGGGCTTCGAAGACGGGGTAAACCCGCTTTGACATCAGTTTGGATATCCGGGTCGGTGTAAGGTCCGGAGGTGTCATAGATAAGGATAGGTGGATGATTCCCCGTTTGTTCGATTTTTCTCATCGGTACGCGAATACCACGAGGACCTTCGATATAAATTTTTTTCATAATTTTCTCCCTACATCATTTTTTCCCAATCCTTCCAGACGGGTTCGTAACCTTTTTGGGTGATGGCGGTCCTGACCTCTTTGACGGACCGGTGGTCTTCTATTTCAAATTGTTTTAATTCCTCTTCAGGGTGGAGATAGCCTCCTGGCTCCGTTTTTGAACCAGCGCTCATCCGCGTCACACCGAGCCCAATCAACGAATCACGCAGATCGGGTGATTCCCGTGTTGAAAGGACAATGCCGATATCCGGCAAGGCGAGCCGCAAGGCCGCGATGATTTGTACAAAGTCTTTGTCAGAGACGGGGCAGGGAGGACGATAATCCGAGGCACAAGGTCTTAATCGGGGAAGACTGATCGTGATTTCTGTTTGCCAATATTTTTTTCTTAATTGTTCAATGTGACTGACGAGTTGAACCACTTCTTCCCTCCAATCGGAGAGGCCCAGGAGGATTCCCATCCCCAATTGACGGATTCCAGCCTTTAAGGCCTCTTCGGGTGCCTGTATTCTTCTGTCATAATTTTTCTTTGGACCTGCGAGGTGAACATCCGCATAGCGTTCGCGATGGTAGGTTTCCTGATAGATCACAATGCCGTCAAGTCCTGCATTGATAAGCTGTCTATAAACTTCTTCTCCAAAAGGAGACACCTCGATTGCGAGGGAGGCGAGCTTTGGTTTTAGTTTTGTGACGATTTCACCCAAATAATCCGGGGAGACGTGGGTGGGATGTTCTCCGGCGACAAGGAGGATATGTTTGAAGCTTTGAGCGATGAGATAATCCACTTCTTCGCCCACCTGATCGATTGCGAGGGTCTTACGCGTTATTGGGTTTGTCCGACTGAATCCACAATACGTGCACGTATCGATACATTCGTTCGAAAGATAAAGGGGGGCATAGAGCTGAATCACACGACCAAATCGCTGACGTGTCAGGGTGCGTGCCTTGAGGATCAGATCTTGAAGATCGTGATCGCTCAGGGGATTCAGATAGGATTTGAGAGTTGAATTAGGCATTGATAATCCCTTGCAGAGGGCTTGAGGGGTCGGCTCTCTCCTTTTGAGGGGGACTTCCCGCGACAAAGGCCTTACGTCCGGCTTCAACGGCTCTACGAAAGGCCTCAGCCATGGCCACGGGATCCTCCGATGTGGCGATGGCCGTATTGACCAGAACGGCATCGGCGCCCATTTCCATCGCCTCACATGCGTGAGACGGAGCTCCTAAGCCCGCATCAACGACGACGGGGACGGTGGATTGTTCGATAATGATTCGTAGAGCCTCTCTCATTTGTAGTCCACGATTAGAACCAATGGGTGCGGCGAGCGGCATGACGATCGGACATCCCACGTCGACTAATTTTTTGGCCAAGACAGGATCGGCATTCATGTAGGGAAATACGGTAAAACCTTCGTGGGCCAGGATACGAGCGGCCTCCAAGGTTTCTATAGGATCCGGAAGGAGATAGTGGGGGTCGGGAATGACCTCTAGCTTCAACCAGGCTCCCAAACCACTCTCACGGGCCAGATGGGCCAGGAAAATCGCTTCTTTGGCATTGCGGGCCCCTGAGGTATTGGGCAAAAGTGTCACATATCGACGGTCGATAAACTCCAGGATGTCTCCCTGAGGCTGGTGGAGGTCAACCCGACGAAGGGCCACCGTGACAATCTCGGTCCCCGAGGCCTTGATGGCCTGGTCCATCGTCTGGTGAGACGAAAATTTTCCAGTTCCAACCATGAGACGGCTTGAAAATTTTTTTTCTTTTACCTTGAATACATCCACAAATTTTATCCACCACCAACGGCGTGAATAATCTCAAGCCGGTCGTTGTGACGTAACTTGATTTTTTCGAATTGAGAGCGAGGAACGATTTCGGAATTAACAGCAACAGCAATGGCTTTTGAGGAGATTTTTGCTTCTGAGAGAAGCTCTTGGAGATTTAAAGAGGAGGAGAAGGACCTCTCCTCACCATTGAGGTAGATCGTAATCACGCTACTCCCTCCGCCGGCATTACCCGGATCAGGTTCAAAGGGTTTCTCTAACGATTGCGAAAGAGATCTCAGCCTTTTGGCACCCCAAAATTAAGATGTCCCTCTATCAGAAAAAAATGGAGTGTGTCAATTAAGTTCACAGGTTTCCCCGCATTTGAGGATTTTTAAATGGTTTTGCAAGGTCTGAAGGGCAGGGGGCCATGAGGATGGAGAGGTATGCCAGTGAATGGGGATTGTTACTTTAGCATTTAAATCTTGTGCGAGACGGATCACTTCATCGCAGGGCATGTGCCATCGGCGCATGAACCATTGGGGGCGACAAGGTTCGACAGGAAGAAGGGCAATGTCGGTATTTTTAAATTCCCTAAAATCATCCCGGTAGGTTGTATCACTGGTAAAAAATATTTTTTTGCCCTGCAAATCTACCCAGTAACCCATCGATTCTCGATAGCGAAGTCCTGAGAGACGAAAGCCGTTATGAGCTACGGGAAAGGCGGTCAGCCTGATACCTGTCTGGATTTCAAGTGTATCGCCGGCCTTGACTTCGATCAGAGGATTTTGAATAAATTTTGAAACAAATTTTCCAATACCCGAAGGCACAACGACGGGGATCTTTGCCGAAAAATATTTAAAGCTGGAAATGTCGAGATGATCATAATGGGCTTGGGAGACAAAAATGACAGAAGGTGGTTTTATTTCTTCAGGCTTAAATGGTAGAGTACCCCGCCTTCTCATCCAGAGGAGGCGGTTGCAGAAGACAGGATCGGTCAAGAGAGAGAGGGAGTCGCTCTCAATGTGAACCGTGGAGTGCCCTAAGTAGGTGATCCGCGTTGACATAGAAGGTGCCGTCTCCTATACCCTGTCGGTTTAACGGTCAAGCAATGAAACGGATAACGCCTACAGTTGTTGAAGTTGATCTCGAAGCTTTGCGCTTTAATTACGGTCAATTAAAAAAGAAACTTCCAGCCGGTGTGAAGACGCTTTGTGTCGTAAAGTCGAATGCCTATGGTCACGGAGCCTCGCGTGTTGCCGGAGTTCTTCAAGAAGAAGGGGCTGATTATTTTGGTGCCGGTACGGTTGACGAAGGCATTGAACTGCGCGAGGCCGGGATCAAGCGGCCGATTTTGATCCTTCTCGGCTTGATTGATGATCATTTCAAATCAGTCCTCCGTTACCAATTGACCCCTGTCCTTTATGATCTTGGTATGGCAGAAAAGCTTCATGCTTTTTTGTCTCATTCAAAAAGACGTCTTCCGGTGCATGTGAAACTTGATACGGGTATGACCCGTCTCGGTGTTCAACCCAAGGATTTTAAGGATTTTTGTGGTCACTTAAAGCGTCTACCCTCCCTGGAACCCGAAGGCTTGTTAACCCATTTGTCGGATGCCGGTAACGATGAATTTACCGGCAAACAGGAAAAACTTTTTCTTTCAGCCTGCAAAGAATTTCAACATCGTTTTCCTGAAGTGAAATATTTACATAGTGCCAATAGTCATGCCGCTATTGCCGGTCGGACGGGAGGGGCTGAATACATGGCCCGCCTGGGGATTGCCCTTTATGGGGCTTACCCTCACGAAAAGGTGAAAAAACTGATCGAACTCAAACCTGTTCTCCACTGGAAATCAAAGATTACTTCTCTCAAACGTGTCCCTGCAAAAACTCCGGTGAGTTATGGGAGGACTTTTTGTACGAAGAAGGAAAGTCTTATCGGGGTTGTTCCTGTCGGTTATGCCGATGGTTATCCCCGCCAACTTTCTAATCAGTCTCAGGCTCTCGTCCACGGGAAGTTGGTGAATCAGGTGGGTACTATTTGCATGGATATGATGATGATCGATCTTTCTTCGATTCCCCATTCCAAAGTGGGTGATGATGTTGTATTAATTGGCAAACAGGGGAAAGAACAAATCAGGGCCGAGGATCTTGCAGAAAAGGCAGATACCATCTCGTACGAGATCTTCTGCCGTATTGCTGAAAGAATTCCTCGTCACTACTTATCATGAAGAGTCTCATTGAAGCGATGGGTCGTCTCCTCATCACCGGAACTCAACAACTGGGTGAGTTTTTGGTTTTTGTACGGTCTTTTTTTTCCTGGTCGATAGCCCCTCCGCTTCGCAAGCAGGTGTTTCTTCGCCAGATGGAGTTTATTGGAATTAAATCAATTCCCATTATTGCCCTAACAGCTACGTTTACCGGTATGGTTTTTGCCCTTCAGACGGGATATGCCTTTCGGCTTTTTAACGCTGAAATTTTTGTAGGATCTACGGTGGGTCTGGCACTCACGCGAGAAATCGCCCCTGTGTTTACGGCCCTCATGGTGGTGGCGAGGGCCGGGTCAGCGATGGCGGCCGAAATTGGCACGATGAAGGTCACCGAACAGGTCGATGCCCTTTCTTCGATGGCGGTGAATCCCATCCACTATCTCGTTGTGCCCCGGGTCATGGCGGCCACGGTGATGGTGCCGCTTCTCTCAGGACTATTCAGTTATGTGGGCATCATGGGGGCCTATTTTGTTGCGATTCACCTTTTGCATATTGAGCCTACGGCCTTCATGCATAAGTTGCTTTATTATGTAGATGCGGATGACATCATCGGAGGTCTCATCAAGGCGGCCTTCTTTGGTTTTATTCTCTCCCTAGTCAGTTGTCATCGCGGTTATCGGACGGAAGGAGGGGCCGAAGGGGTGGGTCGCGCGACAACCCAGGCGGTTGTCATTTCTTCGGTGGCTATCCTCGTGATGGATTATTTCTTAACTTCCTGGATCCTTGAATTGATGAATAGAACACACCTATGATTCGTTTTGTTGATGTTCATAAATCCTTTCCCTCAAGACTGACCCACCAGAGTCATGAAGTGTTGCGGGGAATCAATTTTGAGATCCCGACAGGAAAGCTGACGGTAATTTTAGGGCCCAGTGGCACAGGCAAATCGGTACTTTTGAAACACATGATCGGCCTCATCTTGCCGGATCGTGGTCAGGTGATGGTCGATGGTGTTGATATTGGCTCTTTGAAGGAGCAGGATCTCAACCGCTTTCGCAAAAAATTCGGCATGCTTTTCCAGGGAGGGGCGTTGTTTGATTCCATGACGGTTGAAGAGAATATCGCCTTCCCCATGAAGGAACATACCCTCTGGAGTCCGGAAGAAATTAAGAAAAAGGTAAGACAAAAACTCGTTCAAGTGGGTCTTGAAGAAGCTTTTGGAAAATTGCCCTCCGAACTTTCGGGTGGCATGAGAAAAAGGGTTGGACTTGCCCGGGCGATTGCTTTAGAACCGACAATTATTCTTTACGATGAACCGACGACGGGCCTCGACCCTCTCATGACAGATTCTATCAATCGTCTTATTCTCGACCTTCATCACAGTACCAATGCTTCTGCCAGGAGTTCTGCAAAAATGACTTCGGTGATTATCAGCCATGATATCGAATCCACCTTTCAAATCGCAGATTTTGTGGCGATGTTAAATGAAGGCAAAATTATTGCTCAGGGTCCCCCCGGTGAATTTAAAAAAAGCGAACATCCTTTTATTAAAAAATTTTTAAAGAGGGAATAAATGAAGAGTGTGAGTTTAGAAATGAAGGTGGGACTCTTTGCTGTTTTGAGCTTGGTGGTCCTCATTTACATGACAGTCAGGGTGAGTGAGAGAGGCGTCTTTAAGGGGGGCGATTATACAGTGACGGTTGTGATTCAATCGGCCGAGGGACTGAATACAAAAACACCTGTGGAAGTGGCGGGTATTCAGGTCGGTTACATCGAAACATTGGAGCTTGAACAAGGTCATATGGCAAAGGCCCGCTTAAAAATTAATCGTGCGGTGAAACTCGGAAAAGATGCCAGGGCACAGGTGCGTACCAAGGGGTTTTTAGGTGAGACCTATGTTGATTTGTTGCCGGGCGACACCAATGCCGGTGTTTTGGGAGAAGGGCAACGGATCCAGGCGACAAACCCTTATGTCGATTTGGGCCAGATTGCGGCTGACATGCGCGAGATTACAGCCTCGATTAAAAAATTATTATCCGAAGAAGATAATGGTCCTGTAACCCGTATTCTCGGAAATATGGAAACATTTACCGAAAAGCTCAGCCAGTTGACCGTTCAAAATCAGGAAAACATCAACGAGATCGTTGCAAATCTAAAACTCTTCTCTCAAGATTTGAGTGGTGTCATGTCTGAACGTAAAGAGAGCCTTAAAGATACCATGGATCGTATCAATAATATCACCCGCAAGGTGGATGAAGGGCGGGGGACGCTGGGCCAGCTTGTCAACAATGGGGAGACGGCCGACAATATCAATGAGGCTGCACGGGGATTGAGCGAGACCCTGGGGGGGGTGAATCGGTTTCAGTTCGAAATGGGATATCATCTCGAATATCTGACGACGACAAAAGATTTTAAAAGTTATGCAGGTTTAGCCTTGAGGCCCCGTCCGGATAAGTATTTCCTTTTCGAGTTTGTTGTGGATCCCAACCCTTCTCCGACGGAGACGGTCACAACAACAAGCGTTACCTCCGGTGGGACGACCACAACGATTACGACAGATGCCAATGTCGTGGCCAAGGATCGTTTCTTAATTTCCGCCCAGATTGCCAAGTCGTTTTATGATTTCACGATTCGCGGCGGTGTCATTGAATCACGCGGCGGTGTTGGGCTTGATTTTAACAAAGGTCCCTTCGGTATTCAATTTTCGGCCTTTGATTTTAGAACCAATAACAACCAAAGGCCTCACCTGAAGGCCTTGGGGACCGTGAATGTCACCCGTAATTTTTTCCTGGTATCGGGAGTGGATGATTTTATTTCCAAGCAACATAATCCCGATTGGTTTGCCGGCGCTGGTTTTCGTTTGATTGATAATGATATCAAAAGCCTCGTGGGTGTGGCTCGTTTGAAATAAAGAAATATGAAAATTGAGAGAGCCCTCATCAGTGTTTCGGATAAAGAAGGTGTTGTCGCATTTGCCAGGGGACTTCATGCCTTAAAAATTGAAATACTATCCACCGGTGGGACAGCCAAGCTTCTGAAGGAGAAGGGAATACCCGTGGTTGAGGTGGGGGAGTACACCGGTCAGCCTGAAATTCTGGATGGGCGTCTCAAGACCCTCCACCCCAAAATTCACGGAGGTCTTTTGGCCATTCGTTCTAATGCGGAGCATATGAAGGCCCTGGAGCAATTCAAGATAGGAACCATCGATCTCCTTGTGGTGAATCTCTATCCCTTTGAAGAGACCATTGCCAAACCCGATGTGACTCTGGAGGCGGCCGTTGAAAATATCGATATCGGCGGACCGACGATGATTCGGGCCGCGGCCAAGAATTGGCAGGACGTGGCTGTCGTGATTGATCCCACCGATTATCAAAAAATTTTGGAAGAAGTGAAGAGCGCCGGACAGATTTCGTGCGAAACCAAATTTCGACTGGCCAAAAAGGTCTTTATCCACACCGCCCGTTATGAGGGGACGATTGCCAACTATCTGACGGGCGGGAAGGATGGGCAATTCCCGGAAGCGTTCCATTATCAAGGGATCAAGGTGCAGGATTTGCGCTACGGGGAAAACCCGCATCAAAAGGCGTTGTTCTACAAAGACTCTGTACCAGACGGTACAGGGCAAGAATCCTGTGTTGCCAATGCCAAGCAGTTGCATGGCAAGGAATTATCCTACAATAATATTATCGATCTGGATGCTGCGATTGAATTAGTGAAGGAATTTAAAGAGCCCGCTTGTATTATTATCAAACATACCAATCCGTGCGGGGTCTCCATGGGTTCTAAGGCATTGAAAGACATCTTTATGGCGGCTCGCGAATGCGATCCTACCTCGGCGTTTGGCGGTATTATTGGGATCAATCGTGTGGTCGATGCCGATACAGCTCGGGAGATTGCAAAAGATTTTTATGAATGTGTGGTGGCCCCTGGATTTGAGCCCGATGCCTTTCAAATTTTGACCTCGAAGAAAACTATTCGTCTTATGGAATTGACTGATCTAAAAACCGTCGTAGGCTCATCGATTGCGCCCCTCTGGGAGATGAAGAAGGTGGGGGGTGGTCTTCTAGTGCAAGAAAGAGATCGTCTTGTTGAAAATATCCGCTCTGCAAAGGTCGTGACCAAACGGTCTCCAACCCAAAATGAATGGCAGTCTCTCGAGTTTGCCTGGAAGGTCTGTAAACACGTCAAATCCAATGCAATTGTTTTTGCCTCTTCAGAGGCCTCTCCCCGTATTTTGGGCATCGGCTGTGGCCAAGTCAGCCGCGTGGATGCCACCAAATTTGGAATTCAGAAGTCACGCTCTTCTCTGAAAGGGGCTGTCATGGCCTCCGATGCCTTTTTTCCCTTCCGTGATAATATCGATGAAGCCGCCAGGGCCGGTGTCAAGGCGATTATCCAGCCTGGTGGTTCTATTCGAGACGAAGAATCTATCCAGGCTGCCGACGAGCAGGGGATCGCCATGGTCTTTACGGGTGTGAGACATTTTAGGCATTGATTCCTCTATTTCTTCCCCTTGATTTTACTTGAGTGGTAACGTTATAGCCTCCACATGAAAGTTCTCGTGATTGGAAGTGGCGGTCGTGAGCATGCCCTTGTCTGGAAGATCAGCCAAAGTCCTCGTGTTAAGAAAATTTATTGTGCCCCCGGAAGCGCGGGTATGGAAGCCCTCGCTGAGGGGGTGATTATTCCTTCCCAAGATCTTGACCAACTCCTCTCTTTTGCCAAGAAAGAAAAAATTGATCTTACCGTTGTCGGTCCCGAACTCCCCTTGACCTTGGGTATTGTCGACCTTTTTGAAAAGGAAGGGCTCAAAATATTTGGACCCCGGAAAGAAGCGGCCCTTTTGGAAGGCTCGAAGGCCTTTACCAAAAAATTGCTTTTGGAAAATGGGATTCCTACGGCCCATTTTGAGGTTTTTGAAGACTATGATCGGGCGATCGAATTTTTAAAGACGCAGGCCTATCCTCTGGTGATCAAGGCGGATGGTCTGGCTGCGGGCAAGGGGGTTTTGATTGCCCAGGATCGTGCCCAGGCGGTAGAGGGGCTCGATCTTATTTTTAAGAAGAAGGCCTTTGGCGAGGCGGGGCGCAAGGCGGTGATCGAGGAGTTTTTGGCGGGGGAAGAGGCCTCCTTCCATGCCCTGATTGATGGGAAATCCATTCTTCCTCTGGATTCGGCACAGGATCACAAGAGGGTGGGGGACGGCGATACGGGTCTGAATACCGGAGGCATGGGGGTTTATAGTCCGGCGCCGGTGGTCACCGAGGCGATTCGTGATGAGGTCATTGAGAGAATATTAAAGCCCACGCTCCGGGGACTTTTGAAAAAAGGAATTACGTACCGTGGTGTCCTTTATGCAGGATTGATGATCACGTCTCAGGGGCCGAAATTACTCGAGTATAATGTGCGTTTTGGAGATCCGGAGACACAAGCCCTCTTGATGAGGCTTGATGAGGATCTCCTCGAGGTGATGGAAGCCACCGTCGATGGAAGACTTCAGGGAAAAACCCTTCGATGGAAAAAAGACGCCTCGGTGTGTGTGGTCATGGCGGCTCATGGTTATCCTGGCGAGGTGAGAGCAGGGGATGAGATTCGTGGTCTGGAGGTGGCGGCGTCTATTCCCGAAACCGTCGTTTTTCATGCCGGCACAAAAAAAGTAAATCAGCAATGGCTCACCGCGGGTGGACGAGTCTTGGGGGTGACGGCCCTGGGGAAGGATGTCCGCCAGGCGCGCGAGCGGGCCTATGATGTTTGTGAAAAAATTTATTGGGCGGGCGTTCATTATCGTAAAGATATTGGTCGGAGAGGGATGAATAAATCTTATGACCCAGGTATTTCAATTAAAGACAGAAACTCCTGAGGGAGTCTTGGGCATTGATGAGCCTCTGATCGAGGAGGCCGTGGCTATCATCAAAAAGGGAGGCACGTGTGCCTATCCGACGGAGACCTTCTATGGTTTGGGAGTCGACGTGACCAATGATCAAGCGATCAAACGTCTTTTTGATATCAAGCGAAGGGATTATGGCAATCCTGTCGCCGTCATTGTCGCTGACCAGAGCATGCTCTCATGGATTGTGGATGAAATTCCCGAGAAGGCCCATGTCCTGATGGACGTTTTTTGGCCGGGACCTTTGACGATCCTTTTTCAAACGAACAAAAAAATATCGCGGCGACTGACTACCAATACGGGAAAGATCGGTATCCGTGTTTCTTCACACCCCGTTGCCCGCGCCCTTGTTCAAAAACTCGGAAGGCCCCTCACCACCACCTCGGCCAATCTTTCCGGATTTCCTCCTTCTTTGAATGCCCGCCATTTAAAAAGTTATTTTGGAAACAAGATTGATGTGATTATTGATGTGGGTGAGCTGGCTCCTTCGGTAGGTTCGACGGTTGTTGACGTGAGTGAAGAAAAATTGACAATGATTCGCGAAGGCATCATCAAGTCTGATGTCATTTTTAAATATTTTGAAGAAACCCAGCTGGGAGGAGAAGTCGTGTGAATAGGGATAATCCCTTTATAACCCCCTTTCGGGGTATTCATTATCATCTCGGGAAGATAAGTGACTTCTCAAAAGTAACCGCCCCGCCGTACGATGTTATTTCCGAATCGTTGCAAAAAAAACTTTATGAGATCAGTCCCTGCAATATTGTCCGATTGGATCTCGGACGGCAGTTTCCCACAGATAATGAGCAAAACAACCGCTACACACGAGCGGCCAAGGATCTCCAGTCCTGGTTAAGAGAAGGCGTTCTTGTTCGTGATGAAGAACCTTCGTACTATCTCTATGAGCAAATATTCGAGGTGGCCGGTAAAGGGCGCTTTCAACGTCGGGGATTTTTTGCCCTCAGGCAGTTGGAAGAATTTGATAAAGGAAATATCCTTCCTCACGAAAAGACGCTCTCAGGTCCCAAGGCTGACCGCCTGCTTTTAATGAAGGCGACTCAATCCAACTTAAGTTCTATTTTTTCCCTCTACTCGGATCCGGAACAAAAAATGGCGGCCCTTCTCAAGCCCTACTTTGAAAAGGATCCGATGATTCACTTTATTGATGATTATCAGATTGAACATCGCCTTTGGCGAGTCAGTGATCCTGTGCTTTTTCAGAAGACCCATGAAATACTGGGAAAGAAAAAACTCTTTATCGCTGATGGCCATCATCGTTATGAGACCGGCATTACTTATCGAAACTGGAGGAGAAGCCAGGAGGCGCCCGATTCCCATGAGAAGGCGGGGTATGACTCGATCCTGATGTTTTTTGCCGAAATGTCTGATCCAGGGCTCTTGATTCTTCCGACACATCGTGTCCTCCAAAACTGGCCTGGATTTGATAAAAATCATTTCAAGCAGGAAATCAGCCGTTTTTTTGAGATTAAAAGTTTCAAACCGGATCAAAAAGAGGTTTTTTTAAAGACGCTTCAAGAGTCAGAGAAGGACCACGCCTTTGGAGTCCTCTTGCCGGGTGAAGCTGAAATGCTCCTCATCACTCTCTCAAAGCAAAAAGGCGGAGGGATTCCCCGTTTGGGGGATCTTCCGGCTTCCTTGCAGGAGGTGGATACGGCTATTCTTCACGAGTCTCTTTTTCGAGGAATTTTAGGATTGGGCGACGTGGACGAAAAAAATCAGAAATTTTTAAGATTTATTAAAGAGACGGATGAGGCCTTCAAGGCCAGGAATGAGTCCGGCGTGAATTGCGTCTTTATCATGAATTGTCCGCAAATGGATGTTTTGAAAAAAGTGACTGAAGAGGGACTTATCTTGCCACCCAAGACGACCTATTTTTATCCAAAAATCCTGACGGGTCTGGTGCTCAATCAACTCGATACCGTGCCCCGGGTTGTCATCTGAAACCGAATCTCATCAATGTCGGCATGGGGAAAATTCTTTTTTAATTTTTCGATCAGTTCTCCCTTTGAAAGTTCTAATTCGTTGGCCCATGCAGAACCGGCCACGGCAATCACAAGCCTGTTTTTATAAATCTTGAGTGGAAGGGTTTTTTTGCCAAGTGGTAGGCCCACGATCTCGTCCCACTTTTCTTGAATAGAATATAAGAGCTCCTTTGGATTGGCGGCAAGGGCCGTAAATGCCGACGGAAGCAGCTCTCCCAGTGAGAGAGGTTTTTTAAGTGTTTTACGCAAGGTGTCAATAATCGTAGTCGAAATTCATTGACAAGAACAGCTTATTTCTACAAGATTTCAGGGATTTCTTGATAGGGGAACTCGGTTTATGAACAAGAAGGAACTCAAAAGATTTTCAGGACTTTTGGCGGAGCGCCGTGAAGAAATTACCAAGACGGCCCTTGCCCAAAAAGAAAAAGGCATCGGGTTTTCTCTCGACGATCTTCCGGATGAAGTGGATCTTGCCTCATCGGAGTCAGAACAATCGATGAGTCTCCGCCTCCGAGATCGTGAGAGGGTACTTCTTAAGAAAATTGACAGGATGCTAGAGAAGATTGAAGAGGGGACTTACGGTATTTGTGAGTCCTGCGGTGAAGATATTGGAGTCAAACGTTTGGAAGCCCGTCCTGTGACCGACCTTTGTATTCGATGCAAAGAAGAGCAAGAGAAGTTAGAACGCTCCTTTGCCGAGTAGTTTATCTCTCCAAAAAAGTCAGAGCACTTTTAATAATCTGAAAATGGGATTCAGGATCCGAACCGGGAATGGTTGCGGTAAAGTCATTGACGCCCAAGGCTAATCCATCGGTGAAGGTGCTGAATTTTGAAATACACCTCTCCGAATCGCAATCTTCATCGGTGCTCACCAAGGTCCAGGCGTTTGTTGTGGTATTGCTAATCTCGACATAGGGAGACGTAGAGCAGAGGTAGCCGCGGATCATGACGGAATTACGGATCGTTTTAAAGCCAGAGGTGGGTGCCGTGATAATAATATTTTCCTCTTCCGGGCAATTCCATCCCCAAGCGTTTTGGGACAAGAGGACCAGCAAAGTGATGAAGAGCCATCTCATAACTTGAATGATAACCTTAAAGGGAAGAAATGAAAATACGCAGTGAGTCAGATCTTAGGCCGATTTAATACTCGGTACTTGGTGGGTTTCTTTGAGTTCCAGGGCAGCCGCGAGGGAAGCTACACGCCCGAGGAAGGCGGTCACGAGGAAGAGGTGGTCCAGAGATTCTACTTTATGAGAGCAGAGGCATGTAAATGACATACCTGGAGTATTTAGATTTTCGAGTTCGTTCTTCTGGTCGTGAACTCTAAAAAAAGTCCCAACGGCCTCCCCACCAACCAGGTAAACAACGGGCTCTATAGGCCTTCCTTTATGGAAATCAGCCGTCGGAAGTCCTTCCTGCAGGAGATACTCGCTGACCTTATATCCACCCTTGGCCGACTCAAGTTTATTCCTCGTTTTTCTATTCATCTCGATAAAGCGTCTTCCAGAATCGATATGGGTGATACCCAACCCGTAGGTGCCTGAGTTGTTTTTGACGAAGAGGTAAGGCTCCCGCTGAATTCCATAGTAAAGATATTTTTGACGAATCAACGACAAAAGCTGATCGGCGGATTCCTGAAGCTGTTTAAGACAAATTTCATCCGTGAGATCAATGCCTGTCTCAAGCTTACTCAGGGGCAAAAGAAACCAGGGGTCGATGTCCAAAATCTGGCTGATTTCTCCAATGAGCTTTTGGTAAAAACTAAAATGGATACTTTTTTTGCGACGATGCCAACCCATGTAGGGGGAAGGAATCAGAAGCTGATGGAGGTCCATGAGATAATCAGGAGTTCCGGTAGAAAGATCATTATTGATGAGAATGGCGTCGGGGATAAAATCATCCGTCTGTAAAAAACTGTCCTTGAGAAGCGCTTTTTTTACCGTGACGATTTTATCTCCCCTGAGATCGATATCAAAAGGGTAGGTCAAAAGGGTGGATGCTGAGCCGACTTGTATTTTAAATCCAGCCCGCTGAAGGATGCTTTGAAGCGAGTAGATATTTTTCCAGTAATAGAGATTGCGCGTGTGTTCCTCAGGAAAAATGAGGATTTTTTGAACAGAAGGATGATTTTTTTGAAGGTAAGATTTAAATTCTTGAGAGGTTTTTTCAGCAAAAGTTTCACAAAGATTATTAAAACCGGCGGGGAAGAGGTTGGTATCCACGACGGAGATTTTAAAGCCGGAGTTTCTTAAATCAACAGAACTATAAACCGGTATCATGGTTCCTTGTAAATTTGAGATATGATTTTGATACCATTGATCAAGGTCCTGTTTTTTAAGGGGGATCTTTTTTGCCAGCTTATGAATCATTCATCACCTCAATCTTGGAGATAGGTATTCAACCACTCACTCCATGTCGGTTGGCCCTTCTTTTTTTGGGTCTTGGAAGGTTCCAGAGGGGCCAGGGGAAGAATGAGTCTTTCCGCCGCCCGCGTCAAGGCCACATACAGTAATCTTTTGGATTCTTCTAGGTCCTGATCCTTTTCCTTCTTTTCTAGGTCTTCAAAGTTCTTATTTTTTAAAAATTGATCTTTCAATCCCTGGGCTTCTTTATCACTTTCTCGAAGAATCATTTTTCCATTGTCATCCTGCAGATAAAGTTTGGGAGGGGATGAGACGCGTGCCTGCAGATCACAGAGGACAACAACAGGGAACTCAAGTCCCTTGGATCCATGGATGGTCATGAGACGAACGGCTTCTGTGGTATCTTCTTGAGGTGAGGGACAAGCAATTCTCGCCTCTTCTTCGCGGAGGGCCTGGATGGTTTCTACCAACGTTTTGAGGTGGGAGCCGCCCGTGCCCTTGCCTATGAGAGCAGAGAGTTGTTCCAATAAATCTTTAAAGGCGTTCAAGTTTCTTTTAGCGGCCTTATCAGAAAAACAAGAGAGAGCCCGATCAAAAATGGATTTTAAAAAATCGGACAAAGGCTCCTGGAAGGGCGGTGTTTCCTGCAAAGAAAGGGGTGAGAAGCTTAAAGCCGTATCGATTAGTTTTTTATCAGGTCCGTCGGGATTGATAATCTTTTTGAGAAGGTAGAACATTGATAAAATTTCAGGTTGATCCAGAAGAGGTTCACCCAGGGAAGTTTCATAGGGGATATTATTTTTATGAAATTCAGATTCATAATAAGGAATGGCCTTTCGGGTACGAAACAAGAGGGTGATATTTTTCCAGGGATAACCCTCCCGGTGGAGGATGAGGATCTTCTCGGTGACCTTGACAGCTTCTTGTCTTCTCAGTTCGTCCATAGGCGCTGGAGAAACAAGAGTGATTGGTTCGATAGAGCCCTCTTTATCTGTTTTGACGGCAACCAGGGGAGGGTAAGAAGCCGAGAAGAGCTCTTCATTGGCACGATTGATAAAATGAATCACAGCCGCCGTCGAGCGGAAGTTCTCATTCAGATAAAAGACGCGACCTCCGTTTTTTTCGATCCAGGGTCTTGTTTTTTCAAAAAGGGAAGGATCGGAGCCTCGAAAACGGTAGATCGACTGACGCGGATCTCCCACAATCACGAGTCGGTTTTTTTTGGGCTGATGCATCCCGGAGATAATTTTCCATTGAATGGGGTTGATATCCTGAAATTCATCCACAAAAATCCAGTCAAAACGAGATTGATACATCTCCGGGAACGAAGGTTGATGAAGGAGTTTTGTCAAAAGACGCTCGAGATCATTAAAATCGAGAAGATTATTTTCTTTTTTCTTCTGATCAAAGGTTTCCCAAAGCTTTTTTATGAGAGAGGAGTAAGAGGAATTTTCAGAGAGGGTTTTATTTTGAGAGATAAGATCGACGAACAGCCGAATGGTCAGTTTGAATCCGTAGTGTTCGATGGCCTCGAGGGCCGTGGCATCGCCTGATTCCGCCAGCATCAGAAGCGACTCCCGGATGACCCTGATCCTCTCGATCCCCGTCAAAAAATCATCCATGACCTTAAATTCGACATTGAGTCCCAATTCTCTTCCATACCGTCTGAGCTGGGTTACCGCAAAAGCGTGAATGGTCCCGATCGAGGCCTTCTCGATCGCCGTAGGAGGCAATTTTAAGCGAGATGAGATACGCTGTTTTAATTCATAAGCTGCCTTTTCAGTGAAGGTAATACACAGAATCTTTTCGAGAGGAATTTTATTTTTTTCGACCAGGACAGCGATTTTTTCGACCAGGACAAATGTTTTTCCGGAGCCTGCGGCGGCAATAATGGCGGAATCTCCGTCAAAGTAATCGACGGCTTCTTGCTGGGCTGGAGTCAAAGAGGGCACGCCCAGCTTGGTATCAGACCTTCATGCGATTCGCAATGCTTTGGTCAAACGATTAAAACGGGTTCCCCACGAATCCGACAAATGTCCTGGTAGGGACAGTAGGGCTCGCAAGGTTTTGTTCCCGAGGCAAACCGTCCTTCCGTGATTTGAGAGACCACATGACGGACCTTGTCCTCGACACGAGAAAAAATCATATTCCACTCTGAGTCTGGCACAAGAGAAGAGCTTCGCGGGTGGAGCTCCAGAAAATCAGGGAGTCTTTCGGAGTGGAGGATCCCATTTGCCATCGTCATATCAGAGAGCTGATAGTAGAGGCCACCCATGGGTTCGTAGTCTTTTAAGAGCAGCTTTTTGACAGCCAGTATATAGAGAGGAAGCTGGAGGGCTTCCCCCGATCGGATTTCATTTCCCGTAATTTTTTTGGAACCTGTCTTGTAATCAATCACCAAAAAACGTTTTTGAGCGTGATCGACATCAATACGATCCACACGGCCACGAATCTTGATAGGTTTTCCGTTTGTGCCTTTTATTTCGAGTGGACTTGTATCGGATCCAAAACTCCACTCCAGATGAAGTGGTTTTAGGGTTTTTTGTTTATCACCCTCATGAAGATAATCCTCAAGAAAGGAGAGGAGGGTTCTTGAAATTCTCTTTTTGTGTCGGTCGAGGAGGACCTGGGAGAGATGAGGGCGGCTTGTTTGAAAGTTCGCGACCTCCCTCTCCATCAAATCAAGAATGCCGGAGGTGAGGCCCTCCTGGCCTTCTTCTTTTTTATGTTCCTTTAAAAATCTCTCAAGAATACGATGGAGGATCAGGCCTGTTTCGGCGGGCGTCATTTCGACCTCCCACCGGGTCTCGGGGGCCAGTTTTAAGTAGGATTGGGCGTAGAAGCGGAAGGGGCAAAGAAGATAGGACTCTATCTCCGAGGCACTGAAGATATGTTTATCGAGCCAGGTTTTGAAGTCCATTATTTTCGCCTCTTTTTTGTCTTCCGTAAAAAAATAGGGGTAAAAAGAAGACCAGCGATGAAGCCTCCCAGATGGGCGAAATAGGCCACCCCCCCCATTTCTTTTGGCCCTGCGGATTGCACTTGTACGATCTGGAGAAGGAGCCAAAAGCCCAGGACGGCCCAGGCGGGCAAGATGAATGTTCTCAAAAAAAAGAAAATAGGGACGAGGACGCCGATTCGTGCCTTGGGAAAAAGTCTCAGATAGGCGGCAAGGATACCGGCGATAGCCCCGGAAGCACCGAGGGCCGGGACCCTGGAATCGAGTCCCGCATAAATTTGGGCGACGGTAGCCACGGTACCGCAGAAAAGATAAAAAAGGAGAAAACGACCCCCCCCCATTCGATCTTCGACGTTGTCTCCAAAGATCCAGAGATAGAGCATATTTCCGATGAGATGAAGACAGCCCCCGTGAAGAAACATGGCTGTGTAAATGGATAAAATAAACGGAAAGCCGGGAGAGATACTTATGTTGTGGCCCACTTTAAACTCAAAAGGGATCACGGAGTACTTGTAAATAAATTGAACCCCCAAGGTTTCGGGTAATAATACCTGATAAAGAAAGACACCAAGGTTGACAGAAATGAGCAGCACCGTTCCCCAAGGAAAGTGCTTTGAGGGATGAAGGTCTTTGTAGGGGATCACTGAGGTGAATAAAAATAGGGTTATGAAAAAAAAGGCAACAATAATTATGCCTTTCATTGACACTCTTCCAAGGGATTGTTATTCCTTGTCGAGTTATGGCTCTTAAATTGATTGATCAAGAGAATAAGAAAGAATCTAAAAAATCAGCGGATCTGGGTCTCGCCCGGGACCGATTTATCGAGAGCGCCGGCAAAATTTCAGCCAATATGCTCGGCATGGTCTCCAAGGTGGGCGGACAGATCTATGCCCTCCTGTTTCTCTCTCGTGAGCCCATGTCTCTGGATGAGATTATGTCGGTTCTTAAACTCTCGAAGGGAAACATTAGCGTCAATATCCGGATGCTCGAGGGTTTTGGCCTTGTGAGAAAGGTTTGGGTGAAGGGGACCCGAAAAGATTACTATGAAGCGGCTCGAGATTATCCCCGCAAATTTCTTCGCGACTTCTTTGATCGTGTGCGTAATGGAATCGATGACTCTCTCCGCGTTATTACCCGTTGCAAGTCGGAATTTGAAGAAGCCACCAAAAAGTGTGATGAAGCAGAACGAGAAGACGCCGAATTTATGGTCTCCCAGCTTTTTCTGCTCGACGCTTTTTACCAAGCGGCCAGTCGTATCTTTGACGATTTCTATAAAGGAAGAAGCGTAAACACCGATCTTCTCCGCCGCGTCATCTTGGAATAACCCATGGCTTCGATTGCCTTTTTTGATGTCGATAAGACCCTCGTGAAGGGCTATAGCGGATATTACGCGGCCCTTCTTTTGATCAAGAAGGGGATCCTTAAAAAGCGTCGTCTGCTTCTTGCCTTGTTCTACCGCCTGGTGAGTCCACTCTATCGAGGGAATCTCGAAAAACTTTATGAGATTGCCGCCTACGACATGGCAGGCAAAACTTTGACGGAGATACTCGAGATTGGAAAAGAATGTTTTGATCGTTGGGTCAAGAATCTCATTTATGTGGAAGGGCTGCAGGCGATCGAGGCGCACAAAAAGAAGGGTGATCGTGTGTATCTTATTACCTCAGGCCCTTACATGATCATTCAGATCCTGGCCGATTTTTTAAAAGTCGATGGATTTTATAGTGCCGGACCCATGATTGACAAGGAGGGAAGGCTGACTCGAAAAATCAAGTTACCTATTTATTACCAGGAAGGAAAACTGGTTGCCGCTCAAGAAGTGGTACAAAAATACGGCATATCCTGGGAAAACTGTTATTTTTATTCTGATAGCATCGATGATATCCCTCTTCTTGAAAAAGTTGGGCATCCTCGCATAGTCAATCCAGACAGTCATCTCCTCAAGATTGGCCAGAAGAGGGGATGGTTGGCCCTTTATTACACGCAGGTGCTGGGAGATTGACAGAAAAGCAGGTAGGGTTTAGATCATGACGATGAAAAAAGTTTTGGTGTTACTTTCTTTGGTTCTATTCACCATCCCCGCGTGTTTGAAGACTCTCCAACAAAAGGTGGCGGATGATTTTATGCAGCAGTATTATGTTCAAACAGATTTGAAGAAGGCGGAGGATGATGCCGATGGTTTGGCCCTTGATAAGATTAAAAGTAGTATTCTCCTCACCCAGGGTATGACGGTGGATGCCTCTGTGTTTCACCCCACGATTTCTTTTAAACTTTTGGATTCAAAAACGGACGAAAAGGAATCCGATTTTATTTACAAGGTAACGATTAAGCCCAAAGAAGTGGCCCGTATTCTTAAAAAAACCCGTTTGAAGGTCCGCGAACGAGAAAATGGAGTCTGGAAGGTGACACAGTTTACAGATTATCCGTTTGACTCCCCCTAGACCTTTTTAATCTATGGTCCATGTCCCTTCATCGCTGCAGGAATCGTTTCGTTTTTGCGAAAACCTGGCCAAGTCGCATTACGAAAATTTTCCCATTGGATGGTTTATCCCCAAAGCCACCCGTCCGTATGTCTTTGCTATTTACGCCTTTGCCCGTACGGCCGATGATTTTTCGGATGAGGAATCCTTTAAACAGGAACGATCCAGCCGTCTTGATGAATATGAGGCCCTTCTAGATCAAGCGATTGCCGGTCATCCCCCGGCAGATCAACCGGTCTTTGTCGCTATTGCCCATACCCTTGAGAAGACAAATATTCCTCCTCAACTTCTTAAAGATCTTCTAACGGCCTTTCGTCTGGATATTACCAAAAAGCGTTATCGTAGTTATGAAGAGCTCAAGTCCTATTGTGTTTATTCAGCCAATCCGATTGGCAGAATTGTCCTGATACTCTTCGGTTATCAGGATCCGGAGCTGTTGAAATTATCCGATCGTATTTGTACCGGGATTCAGCTTGTCAATCATTGGCAGGATATTGGTATTGATCTGATGAAGGATCGGATTTATCTGCCTGAAGAAGATCTTGAGAGATTTGGGTATCGCTATGAGGAACTACGAGAGAGACAGGTGAATGATGCCTTCCGCTCTCTCATGCGCTTTGAGGTTGCGAGGACACGGTCCCTCTTTTTTGAGGGCAAGCCTTTATTGCAGGAATTAAATCGACGGCTTCGATGTCAGGTTTCTCTGATGTGGAAGGGACCGATGAAGATTCTGGACCGAATGGAGGCCAGGGGTTTTGATGTTTTTCATTCCCGCCCTACGCTTTCAAAGAGGGATCTCCTCAGACTTTCTCTTCCTATTCTCCTTGGAAAGAAATTATGATGTCTTACGACTATAGCCGTCAGGTGGCGAGATCGAGCGGTTCTAATTTTTACTACGCCTTTTTCTTTTTGCCGCGCGAAAAGCGGCAGGGGATACTTTCTGTCTACGCCTTTAGCCGCCTGGTTGATGATGCGGTGGATGAAGCACCCCATGAGGAGAGTGCCCGGATGGAGATGGCAGTCTGGAGACAACGTCTTGATGCTTGTTATGGGGTGGGATCTCAAGCATCATTAGACAGAGACAGAGACAGTCATCCCCTGATTCCGGAACTTCGGGAGACGATTCGACGTTTCTCTATTCCCCAGGAATATTTTCTCGATCTTTTAGCCGGCATGGAAATGGACATTGTGAAGAAAAGATATGAGACTTTTGAGGAATTGGACAATTATTGCTATCACGTCGCGAGTACGATCGGACTTCTTTGTAACCAGCTATTTGGGTATCCGTCGGCAGAGGCCAAGAAGTATGCGGTGCTTTTGGGGAAGGCCCTGCAGCTGACCAATATCATTCGTGATGTCGGAAATGACGGTCAGAAAGGCCGCATTTATATCCCTCGTGAGGAGTTGCGACATTTTGGAGTCAAGGAAACGGACATTTTGTTGGGCCATGAGTCACCTGATTTTTTAAAACTGATGACTTTCCAGGCGGAGAGGGCTGAAAGTTATTTTCAAAAAGCCTATCAGGCGCTTTCTTATGAAAAAAGAAAAACTTTGATCCCGGCGGAAGTTATGGGTCATTTTTATCACGCCATCCTGAAAAAGCTTGAGAAGGAGAATTTCCCTGTTTTTAAAAAAAAGGTATCTTTATCACTTATAAAAAAATGGAGCCTCGTCTTCCAGACTCTCGTCTTTTCCTAGGGGCTCGCGTCCCGCAGGGTGGAGATAGTGAGCGAGTATGGACCGGATCGGATTTACTCCGTCCGGCCCAACGGAGCGAACGATGAGCCCCCAGAGTCCAGATGGGAGTTTCAGAGGGAGAGCGGTATCTCCCTCTGAGTATAAAATGAAACAAGAAGTTCTTATTATTGGTGGTGGTTTTTCGGGATTGTCAGCCGGGGTTGAGCTCGCGTCTCGGGGTTATCATGTCACCGTGATCGAAAGAAAAGGCCATCTTGGTGGCCGGGCCTACTCCTATAAAGACCCCGTGTCCGGCTCTGTCATTGATAATGGACAGCATATCCTGATGGGTTGTTACCACGATACCCTCTCCTTTCTTGAAAAAATCGGGACACGGGACAAGGTCAAATTTCAGAGAAATTTAGTCGTCGATTTTGCCGGTATTGGAGTCGATCCCGTTCGCTTCCAATCACTTCCCTTGCCGAATCCCTTTCATTTGCTGACGGGCTTTCTCTTCTTTCGTGGTCTTTCTCTTCGTGACAAGTGGTCGGCATTAAAATTGGGAAGTGTTTTTAGGAATTCATCTCTCGATCTCAAGGCCCTTGATCAGAAATCCATTCCTCAATGGTTGGGAGAATTGGGGCAGACGCGGCAAATCCAGGATCGTTTTTGGAATATTCTGACACTGGCTGCCCTGAATGATCGGCCCGAACTTTCTTCGGCGGCCCTTTTGGCAGCCGTCTTGAAAGAGGCCCTTTTTTCAGGTAAGAGGAATGCGCGTATCGGGATCCCAACGGTGGGGCTGTCCGATCTCTATACCGAAGCCGCTCGCGATTATATTGAGCAGCGGGGGGGACACTTCCTGATGAAGTCGAGGGTGGCCCGTGTTCATTTCAAAGGCGATGAAGTACAGGAAGTCGAGCTCGAGGGGGCGCGACGTGTGAGTTCCGATATTTTTTTGATCACTGTTCCTTTTACGGCCTTACGCAAAATTTTGCCGGATGATGTTCTTTATGGGAGTTCTTACTTTGCCAATCTGAGTCATCTCCAAGTGTCACCCATTGTTGCGATTAATTTGTGGTTTGACAGACCCGTTATCCATCGGCCTTTTGTCGGCTTTTGGGGAACGCGTGTTCATTGGCTCTTTAATAAGGGATATGCCTTTAAGGAGGGGCCTTCTTATCTCTCGCTTGTGATCAGTGGGGCGCGGGAGGAGCTGGGGATGGCGGCATCGGAACTGACCGAGATAGCGCTTCAGGAGCTCCGCCTTATTTATCCTCATGTGGGACAGGCCAAGCTCCTACGGTCGATGGTGACCAAGGAGCCGGAGGCGACGATGGCACCCGCCGTTCAAGCGTCGCGATTCCGACCCTCGCAAAAGAGCCCTTATCATAATCTCTTTTTGGCCGGTGATTGGACGGATACGGGTCTTCCGGCAACGATTGAAAGTGCCGTGAGGTCAGCAAAAAAAGCGGTTGAATTGATTGATGCGGAGGTTTAGATCTTGACTGGCCCCAAGGGGTCTTGCTTATGAAAATTTATACCAAAACAGGGGATAAAGGAGAGACGGGTCTTTTTGGGGGTGAACGTGTGCGGAAAAATTCACCCCGCATTGTGGCTTACGGGGCTGTTGATGAACTCAATGCCTTCCTTGGGGTTTCACGCCAGATGAATAGTCACGCTGATGTCGATTCTGTCTTAAAGAAGATACAAAATGACCTTTTTGATCTGGGGGCTGTCTTGGCAACACCCAATCAGCAACGTCTCAAAGGCAAGGCCTCGGGTTTTATTCGTCCCGAGGATACCGCTTATCTTGAACAGTGGATTGACCGGATGGAGGCCGAACTACCTCCGCTAAAGAATTTTATTCTTCCCGGAGGTTCGGCATTGGGGGCTTCTTTTCATGTGGCGAGAACTGTTTGTCGGCGCGCCGAACGTGAGATTGTGACCCTCAATGACCAGGAGACAGTCGAGAGAGAAATATTAATTTATACAAATCGCCTCTCGGACTTTCTTTTTGTGCTTGCCCGTTGGGTAAATTTCAAAAGCGGGATTGCCGATACACCTTGGGAGAAAAAATAAGAAAACAAAAAGCAGGAGACCTTTTATGATTCTAGTACCCATGACCCCTCAGGGGTATAAAAAAATGTTAGAGGAGTTAAAACATCTTAAAGCCGTCGAACGCCCCAAAATTGTGGATGAGATTGAAGTGGCTCGTGGCCACGGAGATCTTTCGGAAAATGCCGAGTACGATGCGGCAAAAGAGAAACAGGGACAAGTCATGTCTCGCATTGCCGAACTTGAAGACAAGCTGGCCCGGGCCCAGGTCATTGATCCATCGACGATCTTACACGAAAAAATTGTCTTCGGAGCCTCGGTCAAGCTGGTGGATACCGATTCTGGCGAGAAGCTATCCTATCAGATTGTGGGTGCCCATGAATCCGATGTGCGCCAAGGCAAGATTTCCATTGATTCTCCCATCGCCAAATCTCTCATTGGAAAAGAAGAAAGCGATGTCGTCAAGGTCGTGACACCCCGGGGTGCCAGAGAATTCGAGATCTTGGAAGTTAGTTACCGATAATGAGCCTTCGAGCCATCTTATTTGATTTTGATGGGGTCTTGGCGGATACTGAACCCATCCACTTTGCCATGTTTCGAGAAGTTTTGAAACAGGAAGGAATCAGTCTTTCAAAATCCGTCTATTATGAAAAATATCTTGGTCTCGATGACCGAGCCTGTTTTGCCGCCGTTTATAAAGATCAAGGACGCCGATTGGAAGCTGCAACGAGAGAAAGCCTAATCCAGAATAAAAATAAGGCACTTTTAAAATTTGTTGACGGTCGTCCTGTCCTTTTACCCGGGGTGGAGACATTTGTTGAAAAGATGATGAATCAAAATTACTTTTTGGCTATTGTCTCCGGAGCGCTCAAAAGCGAGATACTGGCCATCCTCGATGGAGTTGGGCTCCGCGATAAATTTCATGTCATTGTTGCAGCCGATGATGTTGCCCAGGGGAAACCCGATCCCGAAGGCTTCTTGATGGCGATCCGGCTCCTGAATCGTGATTTTATTCCTCCTGCGGAAATTCTTTTTGGGCCCGAATGCCTCGCCATTGAGGATTCTCCCTGGGGAATCGAAGCCGCCCATCAAGCGGGTGCACCGTGTCTGGGTGTGTTGACCTCTTATCCCAAAAATCGCCTTTGCGAGGCCGATTTGTTGTTTCCTGATCTTGCCTCGGTGAGTTGGAAGGCTGTCGAAAAACTCTTCCGTTAGTATCCCGAAATGATTTTTGCCAGCCGGCTACGGCGTTCGGCGAACTCCGTGTTGGAGAGGGCAGGGATCATCATTTGTGGCTGGATTTCCCTGGTAGGTGTGACCCAGGATTTGCACCCATCATAACTTTTTCTCATCGGAAGGGTCATATCGTCAAAGAGGCGATACACACGAAGGGCAATGATCGTGATGCCCGTTTCATGACCCCATTCGAAGCGTTGGCGGATAAAACCTTGTGTCCAAATATGTTCCGGGTCTAGCTTTTTAAGAATTTCATAATTCCGAAGATTCCAAAGATCCGTCACCTTGACGTAGTTGCGTACATGGATTTTTTTGTCCTTAGGCTCTTGAGAACTCGTCATGTCAAGACTCAAGTGGTACTTGGGTTTGAGGGATTCTTTATTTTGGTGGAGATAGGTTGGAAAGAGATAAAATTCAAGGTCCGAGATGGTGAAGTGATCGTCCTCATCGGCAAGACCACCTTTTCTGGCAATCAGAATTTGTCTTCCTTCGTCGAGGGCCCTGCAGACAATGGCCCATTCCTTGAGCAGTTTCATACGGTTATTGACGTAGCATGCCGTCTCTCATAGAGTCAATTTTATGCTTATTCTTCATAATCTCACAGGTATTTTTTATCTTCTTTCTTCACTAGGGTACCTCTTTCAGATCATCTTTTCTGAAAGACGGATGGAAAGAGTCACCCTTTGCCTCTTGAGTCTGGGAGTTCTCTGTCACAGTCTCCTTTTATTCGTTCACGTCACTCAAGCTCCCTATCCCTTTATCCTGGGAGAGGGTGATTTTCTGTACTTTACCTCCTGGGTGATTGCCGTCACTTTTCTCCTCCTGCGATGGAAGTATGCGTTTTCCGCGGGCGGAGCTTTTTTTGTTCCTTTGGCTCTTTTATTTTTTATTTTGGCCGAAGTCCTCTGGGGAGAGTCTCCTTTAAGGGTGGTGGCGTTGGGGAATCCATGGGCCCTCGTTCATATTGTCTTTATGAGTTTGGCCTTTGCCATTTTTACGATCAGTTTTCTTGTGGGGAATCTCTACCTCTTCCAGAGATACCAGCTTAAAAATCGAAAAGTCGGGCTCCTGATGAATTGGCTCCCTTCTCTTGAGGCCATGGATGGTATTCATTATAAGGCCTTGACCGTCGGATTTGTTTTGCTCTCTGTTGGCATGTTAGCCGGAGCCTTGCTTTCCAAAACAACCATCGGACATTTTTTTTCAGCGGATCCAAGACAAGTCGCCTCTGTCGTCACTTGGTTGCTTTACGCCCTTTTCCTCAATGTAAGAATGAATTCCGGATGGCGTGGTAAAAAAGGGATTATCCTTTCGCTCCTCGGTTTTATCGGTGTCATTCTCACCTTTCTCGGATTGGAGCATCATTAATCATGCACTTTATTATTATCGGAGTCTCCCATAAAACAGCGCCTGTGGATATCCGTGAAAGAGTCGGTATTCCTCAAGAGAGAATAGAAGAATTTTTGACGATGCTGGTGCAGAATGAAGAAATCCAGGAGTGTATGATTATTTCTACCTGCAATCGTGTGGAGGTGTGCCTGGTTGTGCGCCATAGCCAGAAGGCTCTAGAGGTTGTTAAAAAAATCCTCTCACAAAAATCAGGAATCGATACAGGTGAGCTGGAGAGTTATTTGTATACCAAAGAAGGGAGGGAGGCGGTGGCCCATTTGTTTCGAGTGACGGCCAGTCTCGATTCGATGATTGTAGGTGAGCCTCAGATTGCGGGTCAGATCAAGGATGCTTATTCGAGTGCCGTTGCCAGCCAGACGACGGGGGCTTTTTTAAATAAGGCTGTTCATCGGGCCCTTCATGTTGGAAAAAAGATTCGTACAGAAACGGGTATCAGCCAGCATCCTGTTTCTATCAGCTATGCCGCTGTTCTCTTGGCGGAAAAAATATTTGGGGATCTTCAAGAAACACGGGTCCTTCTCTTGGGAGCCGGTGAAATGGGTGCCCTGGCCGCAAAACATTTGGCAGAGAGGCAGGTTGGCGAGATCTGGATTTCCAATCGAACGGGAGAAAAGGCGGCTCACGTGGCCGAGTCTCTCGGCGCCACAATGATTCCTTTTGAGACTATTGTCCAAAAGCTGCATCAAGTGGATATCCTCATTGCCTCGACAGGGGCCTCCGATGTGATTCTCCACAAAGAGTCCGTCCAGGAGGCGATGCGACAGAGAAAAAATAAGCCGATGTTCTTTATTGATATTGCTGTTCCTCGAAATATCGACCCAACCATTAATCAGATTGAGAATGTTTATCTTTTTGATATTGACCATCTCAATGGAATTGTTGAAGCCAATCTCAAAGAACGGGAGAAGGAGGCCAAAAAGGCGGAAGCCATTATCGGAGGTGAAGTCGAGGCCTTTTTGGAATATGTTCATCAAACGAATTTGTCGCCTACCATCCAACAGCTTTCCAAGAAATTTGACCTGATTCGTAAAAATGAATTGGAAAAATACCTCTCCAAACATCCCAAACTCTCCGATGGCGAAAAAGATGCTTTTGAAGGATGTACCCGTGCTATAGTGAAAAAAATTCTTCATGAACCTATTATTCTGATGAAAACAGAAGAAACCCAAGAAGGCGGGACAAAATATTCCGAAATTTTAAAGAAGCTCTTTAAACTGGAGGGGGAAGGATGAGAGATCCGAGGGGGCATTTGATGCAAGAAGCGTCCAAGGCGAGAAAAAATGCCTATAGCCCTTATTCAGAACAACAGGTAGGCGCGGCCGTTTTGACAAAATCCGGCAAGGTTTTTTCCTCGGGCAATGTTGAAAACTGTTGCTATGCCCTGACGATCTGTGCGGAGAGAGGGGCACTCTACCATGCGATTGCGGCCGGTGAACATCATTTTAAGGCCCTCGCGGTGACCAATGGTGGCAGCGAAATGATTGTTCCCTGTGGGGTGTGCCGTCAGGTCATTTGGGAATTAGCCGGTGATATTGATATCGTTATGTTTAGCCGTACTGGGAGGGTTCGAACAACAACCCTCTCGGCTTTATATCCGGACCCCTACAAACAAAAATCGAAGCGACGTCTTTTTAAACATCGCCAGGTTTCCCAAAAAGTAAATCGTAGGGGTAAAACCCGTAATATTCCTTGACTCTCAAGTGGAGGAACGTTTAAAAAGCCCAGTTCTTCCAGTAGTTTACTGAGAAGAAAAAGGACGCGTAGCTCAGTTGGTTAGAGTACTTCCTTGACATGGAAGGGGTCACAGGTTCGAGTCCTGTCGCGTCCACACATTTATGGTATGTAGACCCGGATATGAAAATGACCCTGTAGAGAAGATGCGCCACTCGTGTGCCCACGTGATGGCGTCTGTTGTACAGGTGCTTTTTCCCGGGACAAAAGTTACGATTGGTCCCGTGATCGAGGAAGGCTTTTTCTACGATTTTGCCGTACCCCACCCCTTTACACCCGAAGATATTGAAAAGATCGAATCCAGGATGAAGGAGGTTATCAAGGCGGGTCTTCCTTTTAAAAGGGTTGTCTTGAACCGCGAGGAGGCGATTCGTCTTTTTACTCAAAAGGGTGAAAACTACAAAGTTGAGATCATCCGGGGTATTCCCGAGGGAGAGGAAATCAGTTGCTATCAGCACGGAGATTGGATGGACCTTTGCAAGGGACCTCATGTGGAAAAGACCTCCGAGATCAAGGCCTTTAAACTCTTGTCGGTGGCGGGTGCCTATTGGCGTGGTGATGAAAAGAACGATCGTCTTCAACGCATCTACGGGACGGCTTTTGAAGATCAAAAATCTCTCGATCAATATCTCGCACGTCTCAAAGAGGCGGAGGCCCGTGATCATCGGAAGCTTGGGAAGGAGCTCGATCTCTTTAGCACTCTCGAGGAAGATGGGGCCGGTCTTGTCCTCTGGCATCCGAAGGGATCGAGGATTCGCAAGGTTATTGAGGATTATTGGCGTGAGACCCATGTCACCGGTGGTTATGATATCGTCTTCAGCCCCCATGTCGCCCATCGCAGTCTTTGGAAGACGTCCGGCCATTTAGATTTTTATAAGGACTACATGTTTTCAAAGATGGAAATGGAAGGTGTTGATTACCAACTCAAGCCGATGAACTGTCCCTTCCATATTAAGATTTATCAAACTCACCTGAGAAGCTATCGTGATTTGCCTTTGCGCTGGGCAGAGCTCGGGACGGTTTATCGTTACGAACGATCCGGTGTTTTGCATGGCCTGCTTCGGGTCCGTGGATTTACCCAGGATGATGCCCATCTCTTCTGCAGGCCTGACCAACTCGAGACGGAAGTTTCGCAAGTTCTCGATCTTACCTTTTCGATGCTAAAGGCTTTTGGTTTTCACGAGTCTGAAGTTTATCTTTCGACACGACCGGAAAAATCGGTCGGTTCTGATACCCATTGGAATCATGCCACTGCGGCCCTTAAAAAGGCGCTTGAATCCAGGGCTCTCCCCTACAAGACTGATCCGGGGGAAGGGGTTTTTTATGGCCCCAAGATCGACGTCAAGATCAAGGATGTCCTCGGTCGGGCCTGGCAATGTTCCACCATCCAGGTTGATTTTAATCTTCCGGAGCGGTTTGAGCTTGAATATGTAGCCGAAGATGGGGCAAGACAGCGTCCTATTATGGTGCACCGGGCCTTGCTCGGGTCGTTGGAGAGGTTCTTTGGAGTCTTGATCGAGCACTATGCTGGGGCGTTTCCCCTGTGGTTGGCGCCTGTTCAGGTGGTTCTTCTCACCATATCGGAAAATGAAGTGCCCTATGCACGCGAGATAGAGGGCAAGTTAAAGGCCCAAGGGATGCGCGTTGAAGTGGATGGGCGTGGGGAGAAGCTCGGAGCGAAGATACGCGAGGCAGAGCTTAAAAAGATCCCTTATATGGTTGTGATTGGCAAAAAAGAAAAGGAACAAGGGACCCTCAGTGTGCGTAGCAAGAAGAAGGGTGATCTGGGATCATTGGCCTTCGATAAATTCTTGGAGCAACTCAGACAGGAAATAAATTCAAAAACCTAACAAAGGAGGTTGATTGGCTATTCAAAGAGAGAAGGAAGTAAGGATTAATCATCGTATCAAAGTCAGCCAAGTGCGACTGATAGGGCATGATGGACAGCAATTAGGAATTGTTCCGACACCTGAGGCTCTTCGAATGGCCAGAGAGATTGGACTCGATCTTGTTGAAATCTCGGCCAACGCGGCCCCACCGGTCTGCAAGATCCTTGATTATGGAAAATATAAATACGAGCTTAAAAAGAAGGCGCATGAAGCAAGGAGAAAACAGGTCGTCGTTAAATTAAAGGAAGTCAAGATGAGGCCAAATACCGAAGAGCATGACTTTCAGTTTAAGCTACGACACATGAAAAGATTTTTGGAAGAGGGTGACAAGGTTAAGATTACGGTTGTCTTTAAGGGTCGAGAGATGGCCTATTCAGAACGAGGGAGAGTTCTTCTCAATAAAGTCATTGAGGAGATTAAGGATGAAGGAAAGGTGGAATATCCTCCGACGATGGAGGGGCGTTCCATGATCATGGTATTGGTTCCAGCTTAATTTGACTATCAACTGTTTAAATAAGGAGTTTGAAATGGCAAAGTTGAAAACGAATCGTGCGGCGAAGAAAAGGTTTAAGGTGCTCAAATCAGGTAAGGTCAAGCGTCGTAAGGCAACGCTTCGTCATATTTTGACGTCAAAGCCGAAGGCGCGAAAGCGAAATCTTCGCAAGAGCACTTTGATCCATGATGCCGATATGAAGGCGATCAAGGCCTTGTTTCCTTATGATAGATAGCTAGTGTGAGAGTGAGCGAGCCTCAGTTGGATCGGATTTACTCCGTCCAACTGAGCGGAGCGAACGATGAGATCATGGTTTAATAGATGGGAGTTTCAGAGGGAGAGCGGTATCTCCCTCTGAGTATATAAGAAGGAGAAAATAAAATGCCACGCGCAAAAGGCGGTTTTAAAACCCGCAGAAGAAGAAACAAAATACTCAAGAGTGCCAAGGGATTTCGAGGCGCCAAGTCTACGCTCATTCGAAACGCCATCGAGGCCGTCAAGAGGGGAATGAGATATTCCACGCGACATCGCAAGCTGAAGAAGCGCGATTTCAGAGCCCTTTGGACGATTCGTATTGGGGTTGCGGCAAAAGAACAAGGGCTCTCGTACTCAGTACTCATGGGTAAATTGATTAAGGCGAATATCGGCCTGAACAGAAAGATGCTTTCTGAACTTGCAATCCATAACCCTCAGGCCTTCGCAAAAGTTGTTGAAGCCGTGAGGTAATCAAGAGAGGGCAGGATGGAAAAGGCTGAGCTTGACCTCAAAGGCTTGGGCGCGAAGTTTGAGGAAGAAGCCAAGGGGGTTCATTCCGAAGAGGATTTGCTTCGTCTCAAGTCAGCCTATCTGGGTAAAAAGGGGCATCTCTCCCTTTTTTTAAGAAGTTTGGGCGACCTCCCCGTCGAATCTCGGCCTCTTTACGGGGCTCAGGCCAACGAACTCAAACAAAGGATCGAAGAGGAATGCCACCAGCTCCTGGATAGTTTTTCTCTCCAAAAGAGGGAGAGGAAACTTCAGGAAGAGGCGGTGGATATTACCCTGCCGGGACGTTCTGTCGCATCAGGGCGACTGCATCCCCTCACTCAAATTCTCGAAGAGGTAGAGGATATCTTCCGCGACATTGGTTTTTCTGTCTTTGAAGGGCCTGAGATTGAAACGGATTATTATAATTTTGAGGCGTTAAATATCCATCGAGATCATCCGGCTCGAGACATGCAAGATACCTTTTATGTGGGGAGAGATACCGCTCTCTCCCCACACCCCTCATCTGATTCTCGGGGATTCACCGCTCACTCTCACTCTGCTTATCTTTTGCGGACGCATACCTCGCCGGTGCAGATCCATGTGATGGAAAAAACAAAGCCGCCTATCCGGATGATTGCGCCGGGGGTGGTTTATCGTCGTGATTCTGATATTTCTCATACGCCCATGTTTCATCAGGTTGAAGGACTCGTGGTGGATGAGGGGGTCAAGTTTTCAGATCTCAAGGGTGTTGTTTCCTACTTTTTTCATCGTCTTTTTGGGGCCTCATTAAAGTTGAGATTTCGACCCAGCTATTTTCCTTTTACCGAGCCTTCAGCCGAGGTTGATATCCAGTGTGTTATCTGCGGCGCCATGCACCGTACGGTGCATGGTAAAAAAAACTGCCGGCTTTGTAAGTCAACGGGATGGCTTGAGGTGATGGGATGCGGGATGGTAAACCCCGCGGTTTTTCGGAGTGTGCGTTATGACACAAAAAAATATTCCGGCTTTGCTTTTGGGATGGGGATTGAGCGGCTGACGATGCTCAAATATGGAATCCCTGATATTCGGCTTTTCTTCGAAAATGATCTCAGATTTTTGAAACAATTTTAAAAAACTATGAGAGTGCCCGTTAGTTTATTGCGAGAATTTGTGGCTGTTCCTGTTGGGGAACCCGAACTCGTCCAGCGTTTGACCTTGGGAGGCTTTGAGGTTGAAGAAGTGCTGGATATCGGAGGGGAAAAGGTACTGGAAATTAATGTCACTCCCAACCGCGGGGATTGTCTTTCGGTCCTGGGTATTGCCCGAGAGGTCGCCGCCCTCTTTGGGGCAACACTCTCTCCCCCCCGAAAGTCTTTCCCCAAAACTTTCCCCAAAAAATCCAAGGCAAACTCCGACAGGATCTCGGTGGCAGTCAAAGCGGCCAAGCCTTGCCCGCGCTACGCCATGGCGTTTATTTCCGGAGTGAGAGTGGCTCCGAGCCCGGTGTGGCTTGTCCGTCGACTCGAACAATTTGGAATACGCTCGATCAACAATATTGTTGATGTCACCAATTACGTCATGATGGAACTTGGTCAGCCTCTTCATGCCTTTGATGCCAACAAACTAAGAGGAAATAAAATCATTGTCCGCATGGCCTTCGCGGGTGAAAAACTTTTGACCCTGGATGGGGAAGAACAAGAATTAGAAACAAAAGATCTGGTAATCGCCGATGCCGAAGGAGCGGTGGCACTGGCTGGAATTATGGGAGGAAAGGATTCTGAAATCGACCAGCAAACAACCGATGTGGCTCTGGAGTGTGCTTTTTTTGATCCTTCGGTGATTCGAAGGACATCCCGTCGACTCGGATTACAAACCGATTCCTCTTATCGGTTTGAAAGAAGGGTTGATCCAGAGCTCTTACCGGCCCTTCATCGGGCGCTTTCTTTGATTCAAGAGGTTGGCGGTGGGCAAATAGAGTCCATCCCTTATAAAGATAAAAATAGACTCACTCCCTCCTTGAGATCACAAAAAATTACCTTTTTGCCAAACTCTGTTGCCTCTTATCTTGGAGGGTCTTGGCATGCTTCGGAGATGAGAAGGGTATTCAAACGTCTCTCCTTTGAGGTGCGCGATTTAGGTAAAAGGGGATGGGAAGTAACACTGCCTTCCTACCGGGGAGATGTTTTTGAAAATGTCGATTTGATCGAAGAGATTGTCAGGATCGAGGGTCTGGAAAAAATTCCAGTCACATTTCCTGCCTTGACAACTCCTCCCTTGAGAGTTGATGGGTCTGCTGCCGTCGCTACCCTGGGAAGACAGGTGCGTCGGCTATTAATCAGGCTCGGACTTCATGAAGTCATTCACCTGAGCTTCTTTTCACCGGACGATGTCAAAAAACTGGACCCTTCTTTTTTGGAGAAGGGTGTCTTTTTGGATAACCCCTTGGGACAGGAATATTCCATGATGAGGCCCACTCTGATCCCGTCATTGCTCAATACGGCGGCCTATCATCATCGTCATAAGATATTTTCAGTTCGATTTTTTGAGCTGCGGAACTGTTTTCAAAGGGATAACGATCGTATTCGAGAGACCAAAACCTTATCCGGCATCTTGACAGGTCAGAGGCTCTTGTCCCACTGGGGTGATTTTAAAAAGGGGCAAGAAACTGATTTTTATGATATGAAGGGAATTCTGGAAATGATATTTAATGATTTGAGATTAAAAGATATTTCGTTTTCACTGAAATCAGCTCCTGTTGATTTTCTCCATCCCGGGAAACAGGCACTTATTTCTGTTGGGGAAGAAGTCGTCGGCAGGATGGGTGAAATGCATCCCGATCTTCAGAATCGGTTTGATCTCAAAAAAGCGGCCTTTGTTTTTGAACTTAATTGGGACATACTGACGGCTCTGAGTATCAAAAAGGGAACAGGGCGTTATTTCAGGGGGTACTCTCATCATCCCCGGGTAGAGCGCGATATTGCCCTGGTGGTTCACGAAGATGTGATGGCGGGTTCGATTCTTGAATTTATCAAAAAACAGGATGCCTCGATTCAGGAAGTATTGGTCTTCGATCTTTATCGTGGGGAGCCTGTTCCGGCTGGAAAAAAGAGTGTCGCTTTTTCGATCCAAATGGGGCACATAGATAGAACCATGACCGATGAAGAAGTAAATCAAATTTATGCTAGAATTGTTGAAAATCTAAAGGGATCTTTTGAGGTTGAAATACGATGAACCTGTTTTTATGAAAGGAGGCCGGTATGACAAAGGCAGAGATCATAGAGAGTGTCTACACGAAGATTGGATTCTCCAAAAAGGAATCCAGTGATATTGTCGAGTTGGTCTTCGACACCATGAAACAAACCCTGGAGAAAGGTGAAAAAATCAAGATTTCGGGGTTTGGTAATTTTCTCGTGAGAGATAAGAGGTCTCGCGTGGGTCGAAACCCTCAGACAGGCGAGGCCATCGAGATCACGGCAAGGCGGGTATTAACTTTTCGTCCCAGCCAGGTTCTCAAGACAGCCCTGAATAAGAATGACGGAAAAGAAGCGGAGGCCTCCTCCTCAAATGGTTCGAATTCCGGATAAACTCTATTTCAAGATTGGCGAAGTCGCTCAGATTGCTAAGGTAGAGCCCTACGTGCTTCGTTATTGGGAGTCTGAGTTTAAGGAAATAAGTCCGATCAAGTCCAAGAGCAAGCAACGTCTCTATCGGCGCAAGGATATCGAGACGGTCCTGCTGATTAAACGGCTCCTGTATGCCGAAAAATTCACGATTGAGGGGGCCAAAAAGCAAATACGTGACTTCCGAGGTGAGAAGGATAATACGAAGGAAACGGGTAAGGCCAAAGAAGGCCAACTCATCTTGGGTTTTGATGGTCGAAAGAACGGAAACTTTCTGGATCAATTAAGAGTTGGACTGAACGAGCTTATCAAGATTTTTGAAAAATAAAAGTGTAGATAGTGAACGGAAGAAGGTCTCCTTTGGGGGTTCGGGGGAGAAGCGGTATCACCCCCGACTGTAAATAATGTCGGGCTGGCGGGAGTTGAACCCGCGACCTCACGCACCCCAAGCGTGCGCGCTACCAGGCTGCGCTACAGCCCGAACATAAAAGAACAAGATTGTTAAAGAGCCAACAAATAGACGTAAATGAGTTTGGAGTGTATAGAAAAAATTGTCTTTAAAGTCTACTTCTTTAATCCTGCTTTCTAATGATGACGGGATTCGTGCCGAAGGAATCCAGGTGCTTGCCCGTGTCCTTCGCCGCATCGCCCGAGTCGTTATCGTTGCCCCCGAGAGTGAGCAGAGTGCCTCGAGTCATTCCCTGACTTTGCATCGCCCCCTTCGGGTCTATCGGCACTCTCCAACAGACTTTTCGGTCGATGGGACGCCGACGGATTGCATTACCCTGGCGATGCATGAGGTTCTTAAAAAAAAGCCTGATCTGATTATTTCCGGGATTAATCGGGGGGCGAATTTAGGTGATGATGTTCATTACTCGGGCACGGTTTCGGCAGCGGTTGAGGGGGCGCTTCTTGGAGTGCCTTCGATTGCTGTTTCTTTGGTTGTGCGCAGTGAGGAGGAGGCCCACTTTGGGTCGGCGGCCCGATTTGCTTCAAAACTTTGTCACAAAGTTCTTCAGTCCCATTTTCCAAAAGGATTTGTATTAAACGTTAACGTCCCCAATATTCCTCATCAGGAGCTCAAAGGATACCAATTTACAAAACTTGGAAAGAGAAATTATGGCGAAGTCATTTTTGAAAAAATTGATCCTCGCGGAAAAACATATTATTGGATTGGCGGAGATGATAGAACCTTTGAAAATATTCCGGGCTCTGATTGCAATACGATTCAGCAGAAAAAAATTTCAATCACGCCGCTTCAGGTCGATGCGACACACTATGGTCTGCTCAGCCAAATAAGTCAGTGGAAGTTGTGAGACTTTGATGGACTACCGGATTGCCAGAAAAAAGATGATTCATGATCTCCTCAAGAGGGGAATCAAAGACTCGAAGGTTCTGGAGGTGATGGCCAGAATCCCGCGTCATGAATTTGTGGATCCCGGCATGGCCTCCCAGGCCTATCTAGATCGTCCTTTAAATATCGGTCTTAAACAGACCATCTCCCAACCTTATATTGTGGCCCTTATGACAGAGAGTCTGGGGCTTACGGGAAAGGAAAAAGTACTGGAGATTGGCACAGGTTCGGGATATCAGACGGCTATTTTGGCGGAGCTGTGTCACCAGGTTTTCTCGATTGAAAGAATTACGACCCTATCAAATCTGGCGAGGCGCGTCCTCTATCGATTGGGTTATGTCAATATCTCTCTTCGCATTGGCGACGGCACTTTGGGCTGGCCGGAGGAGTCCGCTTTTGACGCCATACTGGTGACGGCGGGCTCACCTAAAACCCCTCCTCTTTATCTGGAGCAATTGGCCGAAGGGGGCGCTTTGGTCATTCCCCGCGGAGACGAAGCCTTACAAAATCTCGTTCGTATCAAGCGTATCAAGGGAAAATTCAAAGAAGAAGTGCTGACGAGTTGCCGATTTGTGAAGCTTTATGGGCAATATGGCTGGCAAAAAATTGGATCCGATTAAAAAACCTCTCCTTCTTTTTTTGACGCTCAGTCTTCTGAACGGCTGTGCGAGTGTGTATACGGCTCATGGGGCCTACTACCGATTTCAGAAGGGGGATACACTCGAAAGTGTTGCCAAAAAATTTAAGGTTGAAGTACAGGACGTTGCTGAGATTAACAATATTGAATCATCGGAACAGATTAAGGTCGGCCGTTCTATTTATATTCCAGGTGTGGCCCCCAGAGAATTTGTATCGATTATTGAAAAAAATCGACAGCCGGTACCTCTGAGGGTTTCCAGGAAAAAAGAAAAATCCAGGGGGCATCAAAAGAAAGAAGACTCTCCAGTAGCCGCAAGCCCTGATATCGAAGTCGATCATGGGCGTTTTGTCTGGCCTTTGCGTGGGGATATTTCTTCAGGGTTTGGTATGCGCCGGGGAAGAAGACATGATGGTATTGATATTCGGGCCAAAATTGGTACTCCTGTCAGGGCGGCGGCCGATGGTGAGGTTGTCTTTTGTAAACGGATGAGGGGCTATGGCAATTTGGTCCTCCTCAAACATAAGGATGATTTTTTTACCGTCTATGCCCATAACTCCTCCAACCTTGCAAAAAAAGGGAGAAGGGTTAAAAGGGGAGACATTATAGCCAAGGTCGGTCGTACAGGACGAGCGACAGGGCCGCATTTGCATTTTGAAGTTCGGGAGGGGACAAAACCACGTAACCCGTTTTTCTTCCTTCCCAAAACAGAGTTGGCCCAAAAGGCAATACGACAAAGAGGAGGCGAGGATGAAGGAGCTGACCATGGAGGACCTGAAGAAGAAAATCCGTGACATCCCTGATTTTCCAAAACAGGGCATTGTTTTTAAAGACATCACGCCGCTTCTGGCGGATGTAAAATCGTTCCAGAGGGTCATTGATCTTTTTGCAAAGAAATATGCCGATAAATTCATCGATGCGATCGTTGCTGTTGAGTCACGTGGTTTTATGTTTGGAGCGGCCCTGGCCTATCGCATTGATGCCGCCTTTATTCCCGTCCGCAAGAGGGGCAAGCTTCCTTACAAAACAGAGTCCGTTGAATATGCCCTCGAGTATGGTACCGATGTTATCGAAATGCACCAGGATGCACTCCATAAGGGAAGTCGCGTCCTGATCGTCGATGATCTCCTTGCCACCGGAGGCACAGCTAAAGCCGCCTGCGATCTTGTTGAAAAAATGGGTGGAACCGTGGTGGAATGTACCGTTGTGATCGAACTCACATTCCTCAAGGGCCGAGAAAAATTAAAAGGCCGCGAGGTGTTTTCGTTGATTCAGTATTAAGCGAGCCCCTGTAGCTCAATGGATAGAGCAGTGCACTCCTAAGGCAAAGATGGCAGTTCGATTCTGCCCGGGGGCATTTATTATTTTCAGATGGGAGATCGAGGGAGAGCGGCCTGCCTGCCGGTAGGCAAGGTATCTCCCTCGACTAGAAGTGAGCATCTGGCTTTGCCAGTGCGAACGAATAACCCAGTGCACTCCTAAGGCAAAGATACAGGTTCGATTCCTGTCGGGGGCACATCCGCCTAAGGCGGATCCGAAGAACGAAAAACGTGAATAAATAACGATGGTGTGAGTTTACGTTTTCCTCCCAAACCTTCTAATAAACGGCTCCCTCCAGAAATCCTCATTTATATTATTTTTGGGATAATAGTGAGTGTCAATATCCCACGGAGTGCCGGAAGCGATTTGAATTTCTAACTGTATCTTTTGGGGAAGATTGCCGTGTTTCCGGCAGTATTTGGCCGTCTCAAGGTATTCCGTGGTCATCCGTCGAAGATCTCCATACAAAACGATATCTTTGCCATCGTCACTTTCAAATTGGATCGAAAGGCTTCTTCCTCCTTGAGCTTGACATCGTCCAATCCTCCGGAGGTTATAAGCCTCCGGTTGGATTTGATCTGGATTCGGGTTGATCTGAATTTTTTCCGACCAGATGGGGAGACGGTTTGTGGCCTGCATGATATATTCAAGATCCGCAAACGGGACATCAATGGCCCAGACGGGTCTTGCCGGTAAACTTCCATAATGCGTTGGGAGCCGACTTCAGCCTCCAACAAGGCCCTGTGGCGTGAACTGAAATAACGCGCCCGATTAAAAAACCAGTAACTCCATGGATCTCTGTATTTCTCCCCAGGAGATGGGGTTGGCGCGTAAATTCTTAGGGCAAGTCCGCCAAGAGATTCTACGGCCTCTTGTCTTGTTGCTTTGTCGCTAAGTCTGGCGTTTATGGCGACAATTTCTGGATCCTGTCTCATGTGCCCCGGCAAACCCTTTACAAATCGTCGAGCCTCTTCGGTGGTCGGATAGGCGCGTGGCGTTGCGGCGTAGGAACGAAACAGTTCCAAAAATTGACCGGCATGAGCAGAAACAGGGTCTGGCATCATGATGTGATATCGGTGTTGGAAAGAAAAGGTTGCTAGAAAATTCTAGACATGTTCACAAAAAGGATCCCATGAAAAAAATAAAACTCTTCCTCTTCGACCTCGATGGAACCCTCATTGATTCCAAGCGGGATATTGCCGACTCCGTCAATCATACGATGCGGGTCTTGGGTCTTGCAGAGATTCCTCATGAGCACATTTATGAGTATGTAGGAAACGGGGTGACCCCCCTCATCCAAAAGTTGGTTGAAGAGGCCGGAGGACCCGAGGCCTTTCCCAAGGCCCTGGAAGTCTTCAAGGCTCATTATCAGGAACACCTGCTGGATACGACAAGGCCATTTCCGGGAGTCGGTGAGGTTCTGCACCACTTTTGGGATATCCCGAAAGTGGTCATTACCAACAAGTCTCAAGGTTATTCGGAAAAAATATTAAAGGGGTTGGCGATGGAGCCTTTCTTTAAAGGGACTTATGGGGGAGACACTCAATTCCCCAAAAAGCCGGATCCCTCCATCGTCGCTCATCTCCTCAAATCCTTCCAGGTCTCCCCGCAGGAAACGGTCATCATCGGTGACAGTCGTGTCGATATGGAAACGGGACATAACGCCCATATTCTGACTTGCGCGGTCACTTACGGCTTCCGCCCCCGGAGTGAGTTGGAGGCGGTGGGGTATGATTATCTGATTGAGAATCCTCTGGGTCTGATCCGCCTGTTTGGTCGCTGACTTTTGGACTCAAGACATCCGACTCATATTCAAAACAGGAGGGTCCAAAAATCGGTCTTTTATCGACATAAGTTCCTCTAAAGGGACGATTGGCACGCCTTGCATTTGAGTTTCTCAGGAGGTGTTATGTCAATTCGATCGTCTTTAGAAAAAAAAATCATCAACAACCCAGGGGAACAAACGCATGAGATGCCGACTGAGAAGACTCCCCCCGCTTCTCCAGGCATCAATCACCAGCAAGAGACTCAAAAATCGAGCTTTCTCAAAGCCGTGTTCGACAAGACCAAAAGGGATCTTTTAAAATGGTACCCACCTTCTTTTCTCCATAACCATCCGGAGATACGCGAGATCCTCTCCACGCTATCCCCCGTTGTCAAGACGGCCTTGGATATCGAAGAAAAGGTTTTCAACACGGCCACAGATATTTTTCTCAATCACGCACAAGAACCCTCAACAATAAAGACGTCTTCGGGGGGAACGCTTGACAGACCGGTTCCGGGGCGACTGTTTGTGGACGGCCCCACCTTCGATGATATTCGGCAAGGGGCCCTGGGAGATTGTTACTTCGTCTCCGCTCTCTCTGCCATCGCCGATGTCGACCCTCAATTTATCCGCGATTCCGTCAAAATCAATCCTGACAATACCTTCTCCGTCCGTTTCTTTCAAAACGGGAAGCCGATCTCTGTTATTGTGAACAATGACTTTATTCATTCGCCATCGGGACAATTGACCTACGCATCGAGTACTGACAAGGGTGAGTTGTGGGTTTCTGTGATGGAAAAGGCCTATGCCCAATGGAAAGGCAGTTATCAAACCATCGGCAAAGGAGGTGATCCGGCCAAGGCTCTCGCCGAATTGACCGGGATCAAAAGTCATGTTGTTGTCGACCAAAGAGAGCCGGCGGCGGCTATTTATTCCGATATACAAAAGGCCCTCCAAAACCACGAACCTGTTGTCGCCGGTACCTACGCGGGTCCTCAAAGTGAATACACCCGAGAAGGTCTGGTGAACTCGCACGCCTATACGGTTATCGGCGTTAAGGAAAATCAGGGACAAAAATACGTCATCTTGCGGAATCCTTGGGGAGAGGTGGAATGGAAAGGCCCTGGCGCCGACAAAAAGAACGACGGCATTTTTGAGATGCCGATCGAGGATTTTCAAAAAATGTTCGACATCGTGGATTATTCGCGATCTTCGTTGCTGACGGCGCGAAAATAATTTTGATTTTTATGCCCCCAGCAGGAATCGAACCTGCATCCCAAGCTTCGGAGGCTCGTACACTATCCATTGTGCTATGGGGGCCAAAAAATAGATTCAAAAATGGTTGCAAAAATTTACTTAGAGGTGATTTCCTCCCCAGTCAAGCGATTAACCACAATCTCTTCCCGCTTGACCAAATGCCCCATAGCTGCTATTTTACTAATGAAATTAACTAATTATACGTTTCAAATCTTTTAAGGCAACCTTCGGGGGAGCGTATGAACAAGTCAGAACTGGTCGAACGTATCTCAGAGTTGGCGAAGTTAAATAAGACAAAGGCTGAAGATGTCGTGGATCTTATTTTTGATCTCATGACCCATGCCATGGTGAGTGGTGATCGCATTGAAATCCGGGGCTTTGGAAGTTTTGTTGTCAAAGATTACGAGTCTTATACGGGGAGAAACCCCAGGACGGGGGAATCCATCCAGGTAAAACCCAAAAAACTACCCTTCTTTAAAGTAGGAAAGGAACTCCGCGAACGTGTGGATGACGAGGATGAGACACCGCCTTCAAATCTCTCGGGATGATTCCCAATATCCAGTCTTGCTCAAGGAAATCCACGACCCGCCTTCATTGCTTTGGGTGGAAGGGGATGGGAGTCTGCTCTCTCAGTCGAGGTGTCTTGCCGTTGTCGGGGCCAGGGTGTGTACGCCTTATGGTGAAAAGATCGCCTTTGACCTCTCCAGGGAATTGGCCCAGGTCGGAGTAACGATTGTCAGTGGGTTGGCTCACGGGATTGATACAGCGGCTCATCAGGGGGCCTTGGCCGGTGGGGGGAAGACGATTGCTGTCTTAGGTCACGGCATCCATTGCCGCGTTTCAAATGAAAAGAAAAATCTTTGGGAAAAAATAATTAAAAACGGGGCCATTATTTCTGAATTTGAACCTACCTTTCCAGGTTCTCAATGGACCTATCCCCAGCGGAATCGAATCATCAGCGGCCTCTCGTATGGTGTGGTGGTGGTTGAGGCGGGTCTCAGGAGCGGCTCTCTCATTACCGCTCATCTGGCCCTGCAACAAGGGAGGGAGGTCTTTGCCGTGCCTGGAAGCATCACGTCGCCCCTCAGTGTGGGGACTCATCATCTGATCCAAAATGGGGCCAAGCTTGTGACGGGGATCAAGGATATTCTCGATGAGTTAAAATTTTCAGGACTTTCCTCCCCCATCCAGAGAAGTTTTTTTGAGAATGCGGAAATTTCGCAAGACTCCGAAGACGAAAGCAAAATTTTGAAATTACTAGGCGCGGGACCTCGTCAGATGGATGAATTACTTGACTCTTCCGGCTGCTCTGTTGAGAAGATGAGTTGCGTTTTGCTGGAAATGGAAATGAATGGTAAGATCGAATCACTGGCAGGGAATCGATTTGCCCTAAAAATTTAAAAATTATGTTCAAAACACTTGTTATTGTGGAATCACCGGCGAAGGCCAAGACGATCGAGAAATATCTCGGTAAGGGGTACAAGGTAAAGGCCTCTGTCGGTCATATCAAAGACCTTCCCAAATCAAAATTGGGGGTCGACATCAAAAAGAAATTTGAGCCCACTTACGAAGTGATTCCGGCCAAAAAGAAGGTCATCGACGAACTCCGCAAGGCCGCGAGTGATGCCGATCAGATCTATCTGGCTCTCGACCCCGATCGTGAAGGGGAGGCTATTGCCTGGCATGTGGCCGAAGAAATCTACAAAAATGAAAAGGCCCAAAAGAAGGACAAGGCCAAGACGGCGACGATCAAGAAGCCCGTCTATCGCATCTTGTTTAATGAAATCACCAAAAAAGCCATTCAGGAATCGATCAAAAATCCCCAAAGCCTCAATAAGGATCTCTACGAGGCCCAGCAGGCGAGGCGTGTCCTGGACAGGCTCGTTGGTTATCAGGTGAGTCCTCTTCTCTGGGACAAGGTACGTCGTGGTCTCTCGGCGGGTCGTGTTCAGACAGTCGCCTTGAGAATTATTTGCGAGAGAGAGCGGGCCATCAAGGCCTTTGTCCCGGAAGAGTATTGGGTGATGGAGGTCCTGCTCGAAGGGAGTGTTCCCCCGGCGTTTACGGCAAAGCTCGCGACCTATCAGGAAAAGAAGATTAAAGTTTCAAATGGGACAGAGTCTTCAAAGATCGTTAACGACCTTCAGGGACTTTCTTTTGTTCTCAAAAATATTATCCGCAAAGAGCGCCGGCGCAATCCCTATCCTCCTTTTATCACGAGCAAGTTGCAACAAGAGGCCGCTCACAAGTTGGGCTTTAGCGCTTCGCGTACGATGATGCTGGCACAACAGCTTTATGAAGGTATCGATCTGGGTGATGGGCCTGTTGGTCTTATTACCTATATGAGGACAGACTCGACCCGTCTCTCGCCGGATGCTGTGACGGAAGCGAGAGAGTTTATCCTTAACAAATGGGGGCAGGACTCTCTGCCCGAAAAGCCAGTCGAGTATAAATCGAAAAAGGCCGCGCAGGATGCCCATGAAGCGATTCGTCCGACCTCGGTGGCTTATACACCGGAGTCTATTAAGGAATACCTTGAACACGACCATTTTCGTCTCTACGAATTGATCTACAAACGGTTTATCGCCTGTCAGATGACGCCGGCGGTTTTTGATCAAACCACTTTTGAAATCGGCTCCGGTGATTATGGGTTTCGGGCCAATGGATCTATCATGAAGTTTCCTGGTTTTCTGGCCGCCTACGAAGCACCGGTGGAAGAGCATACAAAGTCAAAAGATAAGACAGAAGAAGATGATGAACAAGAAGGTATTTTACCGGCCCTCAAAGAAGGAGAGGTTCTCTCTGTTAAGGAATTGAAGCCCAGCCAGCATTTTACCGAGCCACCGTCACGTTTTTCAGACCCTTCCCTGATCAAGGAGCTGGAGGAAAACGGGATCGGGCGGCCGTCGACTTACGCGGCTATTCTCTCGAATCTCGTGGATAAGGAATACGTCAAAAAAGAAGTGAGAAATTATTTCCCCACCGACCTGGGATTTATTGTGAACGATGTGCTGGTTGAAAGCTTCCCCAATATTTTTAACGTCGAGTTTACGGCCAAGATGGAGAATGAGCTCGATGACGTGGAAGAGGGGAGACAAACCTACCAGCAAGTGCTTACCGGTTTTTATAAGCCTTTTGAAGAGACCCTGGAGAAGGCCAAGGTCAATATGAAGAATGTCAAACGCCAGGAGATTGCGACCGACCTCAAGTGTGAGAAGTGTCAAAGTCCGATGGTAATCAAGTGGGGACGCCGCGGAGAATTTTTGGCCTGCACCAATTATCCTGAATGCAAATATACGCGGGAGTTTACAAAAGATCCCGATGGTACGATCAAGCTTCAGAAGCTGGAAGTCACCGGTGAACTTTGTACGACGTGCGGCAGTCAGATGATTATCAAATCAGGGCGTTTTGGAAAATTTCTGGCTTGTTCCCAGTACCCCAATTGTAAAACGACCCGGGCCGTCTCGACAGGAGTCACATGTCCCCAATGCGGCGGCAATGTCACCGAGAAGAGGACGAAGAAGGGGAGGGTCTTTTACGGATGCAGCAAGTATCCAAGTTGTACCTTTGCAAGCTGGGATCGTCTGGTCAAAGAAGCCTGCCCCAAGTGTGGATCACCCTCCCTGATTGCGAAGTCCAATAAGACGGCGACCACCCTGAAGTGCCCCAAAGAAAATTGTGATTACACGAGGGCCGAAACCAATGAAGGCCAATAAAGCAAAAAAAGATCCCCTCAAGGCCTTTGCGGACTACCTCAAATTTGAAAAAGGTTGTTCTCCTCATACCCTTCAAAGCTATACCCTCGATTTGCGGCAGTTGTTTCGGTTTTTGGGCACCGAAGAGGTTGTAAAAATCGATTCCGTGCAGATTCGCAGCTTCGTGGCCTCTCTCTTTGGAAAGATACAAGCCTCGTCTCTTGTGCGGAAGCTCTCGGCGATTCGGATGTTTTTTAAATTTTTAATGAAGCAGGGCCTTATTGAAAAATCCCCGGCGAGCGACCTGACACTCCCCAAGATACCCAAAAAGTTACCCCGCTTTCTCATCCAAGATGAGGCCAAGGCCCTTGTCGAGTCGATCGTCGAGGAAGACACCTCCAGCCTCAGGGATCGGGCGATCCTGGAATTCCTCTACGGTGCCGGTATCCGTGTAAGCGAACTCACACAACTCAACCTTGCCGATATTAATCAGGAAGAGGGATGGATCAAGGTAAAGGGGAAGGGCAATAAAGAAAGGGTCGTCCCCCTGGGTGGCAAGGCCCTTGAGGCCTTTCATGCCTATCTCGTGACGAGAAAGAAAGAAGCGGGTCCCGCCTTCCTCAATCCCCAAAAAGAACGACTTACTCCCCGATCGGTCCAGCGGATGGTCAAAAAAAAGGCCTTGAAATCCGGCATTCTCAAAAAGACGACACCCCATACACTTCGCCATAGCTTCGCTACCCACTTGATGGAAGAGGGCGCCGACCTTCGTGGGATTCAGGAACTCCTCGGCCACAGCAGTCTTTCGACGACGCAGAAATATACGCAGGTGAGTTTGCAGCACTTAATGGAAACCTACGATAAGGCCCATCCGAAGGCGTAAGAATGGTTTTTCCTTGTCAGAACCAGCGACATGTTGAATGATACCTCCATGGAGAAAATTCGTTCGACGACGATTCTTGCTGTTTTACGAAACGGCAAGGTTGCCTTTGCCGGTGATGGACAAGTCAGCATGGGTAACACCATCATCAAGAGCCGTGCGGCGAAGATTCGGACAATGCGCGATGACAAAGTCCTTGCCGGTTTTGCGGGATCAACCGCCGATGCCTTGACCCTTTTTGAAAAATTTGAGGCGAAGCTGGATCAGTTTAACGGCAATCTGGTACGTTCAGCCGTGGAGTTGGCCAAAGACTGGAGGACGGATCGCCTGTTGCGACGGCTGGAGGCCTTGCTCCTTGTCGGGGATAAAACCAAAATTTTAACGATTTCGGGAAACGGCGATGTGATTGAGCCGGACGATGGCATTTCGGCGATCGGCTCCGGCGGGCCTTTTGCCCTGGCGGCGGCGAGGGCTTTGATACGCGAGACCCAACTCTCAGCCAGAGAGATTACCGAAAAGGCCCTCAAGATCGCTTCGGAAATTTGTGTTTTTACGAATGACCACATCATGGTACAGGAGCTCAAATAGACTCAAGCATGAAAAATTTTACACCGCGGGAAATCGTCTCCGAACTGGATAAGTTTATTATCGGCCAGGGGGAAGCCAAGAGGGCTGTATCGATTGCCTTGCGTAATCGCTGGCGTCGTTTGCAAGTCCCGGAGGAGTTGAGGGATGAGATCGCGCCCAAAAATATTATTATGATTGGGCCGACAGGGGTCGGGAAGACGGAGATTGCCCGAAGACTCGCCCGTCTGGCCTCGGCGCCCTTTGTTAAGGTGGAGGCCTCAAAATTCACCGAGGTGGGTTATGTGGGCAAGGATGTCGAGAGTATGATTCGTGAGTTGACAGACTTGGCCGTCAAGATGGTTCGTGAAGAGGAACAAGAGCGTGTGCAGGTCCGTGCCCAGGAACTGGCCGAAGAAAAGATCCTGGATATCTTGACCAATCCTACGGGCCACCGACGTCGCTCCAACCCCGTACCCAACCCCCTGGAATCCTTGATGGGGCTTGCCGGCGGGGGGGAGCCCGAGAAGGAAGAGCCTGAACCGGTCAAGGAAGCCGAGCCCAATCGTGAAAAATTGCGCGAGGATCTGCGCGGAAGCAAGCTGGATGATCGTGTGATTGAGCTTGAGATCTCTGCCCAGTCGATGCCCATGATCGAGGTGATCTCGTCGGGGGGCATGGAAGAGATGGGATTTAATCTCAAAGAGATGTTTGGAAACCTCATGCCCAAACAGCGCAAGAAGAGAAAGGTCAAGATCCCGGAGGCCCTCAAGATCCTGATTCAGGAGGAATTGGGTAAATTGGTAGACATGGAGGCCGTCGTCAAGAAGGCGGTCAAGCGTGTCGAGGAAAACGGTATCGTCTTCCTCGATGAAATCGACAAGATTGCGGGACGGGAGTCGGGGACGGGGCCTGATATTTCGCGTGAAGGGGTGCAAAGAGATATACTGCCGATCGTGGAAGGCTCCAACGTGAGCACCAAGTATGGCATGGTGAAGACAGATCATATTTTATTTATCGCGGCGGGGGCCTTTCATGTTTCCAAACCGTCGGATTTGATTCCTGAGCTCCAGGGGCGATTCCCGTTGAGGGTTGAATTAAGATCTCTTGTCAAAGAAGATTTTTTGAGAATTCTTATCGAACCGCAAAATTCACTCACGCGTCAATATATCGCCCTCATGAAGACCGAGGGGATCGATCTGGAGATGACGCCCGAGGCCCTCGAAGAACTCGCCCAGTTTGCGGCGTTGTTTAATGAAAGGACCGAAAATATTGGCGCCAGACGACTTCATACGATCCTGGAAAAAGTCCTGGAAGAAATTTCCTTTACAGCTCCGGAGATTGTTGAAAAAAAGGTTGTCATTGATGCCAAGTATGTGAGAGAGCGCCTGCAGAATTTTGTAAAGGATGTAGATTTGAGTCGCTACATACTCTGATTATGCAAGAACTGATTGAAAAAGCCTCCGTCCTGATGGAGGCACTTCCCTACATTCGAAAGTTCAGCGGAAAGACGATTGTTATCAAATACGGTGGCTCTGCGATGGATGAGGCCAAGCTGAAGGAGAGCTTTGCCCGTGACATTGTTCTCCTCGAGTACATTGGCATTAATCCCATCGTTGTTCATGGGGGTGGTCCCCAGATTGGCGAGATGCTCAAGAAGATGGGGATCGAGTCGCGGTTCCATCAGGGAATGAGGATTACGGATGAGCAAACGATGGACATCGTCGAGATGGTTCTTGCCGGTGATGTCAATAAAGAGATTGTCAGCATGATCAATAAACACGGCGGCAGGGCCGTCGGTATTTCGGGCAAGGACGGAGGCATGATCAAGGCCAAAAAGGTGCCGAAGGAAAAAGTCACCTTCGATAAGAAGACGCCGGAGGTCATCGATCTGGGTCGTGTCGGTAACGTAGAGCAGGTGGACCCTTCCGTCCTTCAAACCTTGGATCAAGGCCGATTTATTCCCGTGATTGCCCCCATTGGTGTCGATGATCAGGGTCAGGCCTTAAATATCAACGCCGACCTCGTGGCCGGGGCCATTGCCTCCGCTTTAAAGGCCGAAAAGCTGGTTCTTCTCACGGATGTTGAAGGTATCAAAGACAAAGATTCGCAATTGCTCCCCTCCATCAATCGTGCCGAGGCCAGGCGCCTTATCAAGGAAGAGGTGATCCGTGGAGGGATGATCCCCAAGGTCGAATGCGCCCTCAAGGCCGTGGACGAAGGGGTCAAGAGCGCCCACATCATCGATGGTCGTGTCCAGCACGCTGTCCTTCTTGAAATCTTCACCGACAAGGGTGTCGGGACAGTCATTTCTTAAGCAACTTTTTTTCCTGCGGGTCGATAGTCTTTTCATTCAAAAGGCTGTCTTCTTTAGCCCTTGAAACTCATGGTGCGGAAGATCTCGTCCTCATTCCCTCCTTCAATCAGTCTCCACGATGGGTCGAGACGGTGTGTGGGATGGTGAGATAGTTAACGTAGTCAACAACGCCCTGTAGTCCCTGACGGAAGTCAGGGAAATGCCGCGTAAACAAGGTCTCGTTGCCTAAGGTCATGATGACTGCCTTCTCTACTTTTTACAAGTTCCGCTGTCGCAACAATCATATCGAGAAACTCTTTTGGTCGATCGCTGGCCAAAAACGGGTTCCAAAATCGAGGATCGAAGGGCAAACCCGAATCTACATACATCAGGAGTCGGACTACATCCGGCCGTTCTTTAATTTCAGGAGACAATTTAGCGTTTAAATCACCAGGGGAGGTCCCACGTATCATCTTTTTGAGGAGATCCACCGGAATATCTTGAACGTGTGTGCCTCGAAGAATCAGGGTGAGGAAAGTGATTCCCGGACGAAGACTTATAATAATTTTTAAGATCTCCGACCGGCGAGCTTCTAATTTAGGGTTCTGAAGGCAATCCCACAATGACCAGGCAAGAGCTTCCTCCATTTTCCACATGATGAAGAGATCAGGACTTTCCATGCCTATTCCATCCACAATAAAATGATCCATCCAAGCCTTTATAATAGCTACTCTAGAATCCAAGATTCTTTTCATATAATCGGCCCGATCCTCAAGGAGCCAAGTCATGAATGCCAAAGAGCGTTCAGGAGTTTTTGATATCCTCCCTTCCATCTCAGAGAAGAGCTGGGAAACAGCTTCTGGCAGGAGGGATCCTGGTTGAGTTAAACAATTCAGCGTTGAGAATCCCACTTCACCCTGCTCCCCATCAAACAATTGAAGAATCATCTCTACCTGATTTGAGGAACCAAGGGAACTCACAAGATTTTTTAAAACAGCTATGCCCCTCTCAGCGAGATAACTGGAAAGATAATAAGAAGGTATTTGATTTGTTCGATCGATAAGTTGTCGAACGAGCGTCTTACGAACATCCACACTCAGGTTTTCCAAGGATCGTTCCAGTTGACGGGTAGCAAACATCGCTGTGGTAAACGACTCACTTCCCATGCGTTTCAGAACCTCTCCGACCCACTCGATGGTCCCATAACGAGGGCCATTTAATCGATCCTTCGCAAGATGAAACAGATTACCCAACGACGGGATTGACCCAACTGAGAGAAAAGCCACTACTTGATACACAGCCGCACTACCCAATGCGATCCAGGTCATGGTACCCGAACTTGGCGTCTTGCACCCCTCCAAGAACATAGCAGCCCCAGCAAGGAGGACCGGTGATAAAGGGGATGTACTACGTCTCCCGCCGGAGACAATCCCATTGAGAGAAATCGTCGAAGGGGAAAAGGCTGATTGCCCAGTATCAAAGGGGCTAACGACATTTGTACAAGCAGGATTGTCAACCCTTCCAGTCGGGGATGGGATCCCCCCGAGAACGATTCCAGATATATTAGAATTAAACATGTAAACCTCCATATTAGGGGGGTTCTCGACCAGTTATCTAAAAGGTTGCTAATTATTTAATATTTTTAATCACTAGTGTCCAACTGTTGAGCAAGAGTTGATCGGCAACATTTTGAAAGAAGAGGGTTTTTTGGAAAAGATGTTTGGAATCGACTTGAACTTAAATCAGCACGAGAGCCACCTTTCGGAACAATACCGGAAGGGAGACGCTCATGTATTCAGGCAAAATTATTTTTTCTCAGGTGATGGACCACCTGCCCATGAAAGAGTTTCGTCGCTGTGTCGACCGTTATCAAGGACACCACAAGGTTCAAAGTTTTTCCTGTCTCGACCAGTTTCTTGCGATGGCCTTTGCTCAACTCACCTATCGGGAAAGTCTTCTGGATATCGAAGCCTGTCTCCAAGCACAACAAAACAAGCTCTATCACATGGGCATTCGGAGCGAGGTTTCTCGCAGCACGCTGGCCTACGCCAACGAGACACGGGACTGGAAGATTTATGCGGACTTCGCTCAAGTGTTGATTCACATCGCCAGGGATTTGTACGCCCAGGACGATTTCGGATTGGAGCTTCAAGAAACAGTTTACGCTCTCGATTCGACAACCGTCGACTTATGTCTCTCCGCATTTCCCTGGGCTCGTTTCAGACAATCATGCTGACGGGTTTTTATTCTTCCAAAGATTATCCGGACAAGATGCGGAGAGTCCGGTTCTTCGACGAAGAAAGAGAGAAAGATTTGACCTTCCTGACCAACAACTTTCTTCTGCCCTCCCTGAGAATTGCTCAACTCTACAAATGCCGGTGGCAGGTAGAACTGTTTTTCAAATGGATCAAGCAGCACTTGAGAGTCAAAAGATTCTTTGGCACGTCCGAGAACGCGGTGAAGAGTCAAATCTGAATAGACACAGACGGAGGAAGATAAAAACCAAATAATTTTAATGATTTGGGTTCCTCCGTCTTCCATACTTCAAAAAAATGAGGAGAGGTACATTATTACAAAAAAACTTGATTGTTGTATACTATTTTTATACTATCTTAGTATGCAAGCAACTACTATAAAGATAGAGGGAAACATTCTTCATGAGTTGAAAACCATTATTCCCAAAGAAAAGACCCTGACAGCCTTTGTCAGGGAAGTCCTGGAGAAGGAGATTCGAAGAAAAAAAATGGCTCATGCGGCTGGGGTGTACGCTCAATTCTTAAAAAACAATCCCGAGGAAGAGGGATGGCTCAAGAATTGGGAAGCGTCTGAGTTGTCAACTCCTCCAAAGAAGGTTCGGAAAAGGAAATCCCCATGAAGAGGGGAGACCTTTATTGGGTGAATTTGGAGCCCTCTCATGCCCCTGAGTTTGGCAAAATCAGACCAGGATTGATCATTTCAAATTCGGATCAGAATGTTCATTTGCCGACGGTGGTTGTGCTTCCCATCTCAACGCAAGCCCCTAAAATTTGGCCGCTTCGGCTTGGGTTCAAGATGCCTCAAGGGCGGAAGGAGTCTTTTGTTGTTGTGCCGGGGATCAGGCAGGTTAGCAAGCAAAGATTGCAGGAGAAGATCGGCATTATCTCCGAGGGCTTTCTTGCCAACGTAGAAGAGGCCCTCACGTTTTATCTCAGGGACTGATCCAAAATTTTTATTCCCTTTCTTGGAAGAAATCGCTACAACTTCCCCCTCTCATGGATACCCAGGAAGTGATTGAGCTGACCCAGAAATATGTCATGAACACCTATGCTCGCTTGCCGATTGCCATGGTTCGGGGGAAGGGAAGCTACGTCTGGGATGCCGAGGGGAAGAGGTATCTGGATTTTTTCTCCGGACTGGCCGTCAATAATTTGGGCCACGGACATCCCAAGGTCCTGCATGCGATCGCCAGGCAGGCGCGCCAGCTTCTTCATGTCAGTAATCTTTTTTATACCGAAAATCAGGTGCGCCTCGCGGAAATACTGGTGCAGAATTCCTTTGGCGACAAGGTCTTTTTTTGTAATAGCGGCGCGGAGGCCAATGAAGGGGCCGTCAAGTTGGCCCGTAAATATGCCAAGAAAAAATTTGGCCCGGATCGTTATGAGATTATTACGATGAAAAATTCTTTTCATGGTCGTACTTTGGCTATGATTACGGCCACCGGTCAGGAAAAGTTTCAAAAAGGTTTTGAACCTCTCATGCCCGGCTTTCATTACGCTGAATTTGGAAACATAGAATCTGTAAAAAATCTTGTA
>OBEQ010044030.1_pt1 | contig 65077 bp, 65 predicted proteins | sample 1670901 | NCBI WGS metagenome assembly OBEQ01 (sample SAMEA104232315, study PRJEB22302) | groundwater metagenome | biome: forest; feature: aquifer; material: groundwater | place: USA | collected 2011-08-07 | depth 5.4 m
AAGGATTCGTTCCTGAGCGGCAGAGGCTTGAGAAGCAATGGTTCGGACTTTGAACTCAGATGAAACCGTTGCGTCCAAAGCCCAAAGATAAGCTTCTCCGAAGTTCGGAATCAGCATGAGAACCGAACCAAGCAACAACCAAAATTTTTTGAGGCCAACATTCTTTTTAAAGTAATCGCTCGAATGCATTCTGAAAATCTCCTTTCGCAACAACCTAAAACAAATTCCCAAGAGCAGAAAAATCCCTTAGGTTTCCCACAAGCGCAAGGAGAAATATCAGATACGGAGGGTTCGGTAAGTGAGGTAAAGAGGCGAATCGAAGGAAAAATGAATAGAGTGGAAATCCACTGACTCAAAAACTGCCTTTTCAAACTTTACAGCGGAAGGGGCTTTATCGATGCCTGATGCTTCGCGTATAAGATTGGGAGGTGTGAAAACACTGACCGGATAGATCCCTTTCTCGTCCCTACCACAATTTTCACTGAAGACTTTACTTTCTGAACAACAGTCACAGGAAACATTGAAAGCAGAAGCACTGATTGCGGGGGGATGAGACGGCATAGCACAAGCGCAAGCCACATTCAAAACAGGCAGGAGAAGAAGAAAAATCATTAGAAAAGCGGCGATTTTTTTCATCATGTCATCTCCGCACCTTGGAGATCAATTCCAGAATCTCATTAAATTTTCCGGCTCTTTCTTTTGAGGAACCGGAACGAACGGCATGGCTCACACAACCTTCAAGATGTCTCTTGAGAACCTGATTCTCAACTTTTCCAATGGCGCCCTGAACGGAACCCAACACATGAAGGATATCCACGCAATACCGTCCTTGTTCTATCATGTTGCGGGCACCGCGGATTTGCCCTTCAATTTTCTTAAGTCGCGTCAGTTCATCCTGATGAGACGGATACGTAGCCACAGAACTTCACCTCTGGGGGAAGGATAGCATACCCCCCTAGGGTATGTCAAGTCCTGTTTTGCTTTTTGTGTCGCGGGCAGTTAAAGGTGGGAAAAGCAGAAGGTAGACTTCTCTTTACCATCAAGGGGCAATGAGCAAAGCTTCCTTCAACTTCTGAACGGCTTCTTTACTCACCAATTTTTCCACGAGTTCCAATGAAAATTCAAGGGCGGTACCGGGTCCGCGGCTTGTGATCACATTCTTGTCGATTACCACCCGATCTTCTGAGAATCGAACTCCGGACGAAAAATGATTCTCAAAACCCGGATAGCAGGTCGCTTTCTTCCCTTCCAAAATACCCGCTGGGGCCAAGGCAAGAGCTGGCGCTGCACAGATGGCAGTCACCCATTTGCCGTCGCCGTACATTTTTTTCACAATTTCAGCAACCTTTTTAGACTGATTCAAGTTCTTGGATCCCGGCATACCACCCGGCAGAATGATGGCATCAAAAGAACTTCCGGCTTCCTCAAGCGTGACATCGGCTTGAATCTGGAGCCCGTGAGATCCCGAAACGGTCTTCCCTGAAAGACCGGCAATCCTAACCTCCACACCAGCCCTCCTGAGAATATCAATAGGGGTGACGGCTTCGATCTCCTCAAACCCTTCCGCTAAAACAATCAAAACACGTTTAGTCATTAAGGATCACTTCTCTTGTTGGTAAAGCGTTATGTTGATTATAGAATTCGTTCAAATCCAAAATCACTCAGCGGCCTTTACATTCTTTGATCAACAAATCTAAAAGATCTCGGGCAAGATCCATTTCCTCATAGCTGATTTCAAACGAAGGAGCGAGCGTGACCACATTTTTGTAATAACCCCCTATATCCAAGACCAGTCCCATGGCTTTATCGTTGACGCGAAGATTACCCTCGAGGCCGCGCTGAAACATACGATCTGCAAGCGCACGATTAGGTGTGAAACCATCCGCTTCACACATTTCCATGCGAAGAGCCAAACCCAAACCATCCACATCCCCTACTTCAGGATGCCTTGATTGCAAGTTTTTAAGAATCCCGAGAAAGTAAGTTCCTTTCTCATTGACAGTTTTAGAATAATCTTTTTCGTGGAAAATTTTCATTACTTCGAGGCCGGCGGCAGTTCCCAAAGTGTTCGAGGAAAAGGTGGAATGAGTTGAGCCGGGACCAAATTTATCGGGGCTGATGAGTTCTTCCCTTGCCCAAATCCCTGACAAAGGATTCATGCCGTTGGTCAAAGCCTTGCCGAACACGATGATATCGGGCTGGATATCAAAATGTTCCATCGCCCACATTTTCCCCGTCCGATAGAAACCCATTTGGATTTCGTCGTCAACAATAAGAATGCCGTGATCCCGACAGATCTTGGCAAGACGTGCAAAATAACCCTTGGGAGGAATGATGTAGCCTCCCGTTCCTTGAATCGCTTCAACAAAAAACGCGCCGAACTCAGAGTGTCCCGTTTTAGGATTCCAGGTACCTGTATATTCGTGCTCAAACTTTCTCTCGATTTGCTGGATGTAGTAAGATTCGCAGGCTTCCTTGTTCTTAGGAAAGGGAGACCGAAAACAATAAGGGAAAGGCACAAATTCCGCACGGTCGCCGAACTCTCCAAAAGGTTCTCGATATCGATAAGACGAGGTGATCGCCGACGCTCCAAGAGTGCGTCCGTGATAGCCGCCTTCAAAAGCAAGCATGTGCTGACGCCCGGTGTGCTTTCGCACTAATTTCAAAGCGTCTTCAACCGCCTGAGATCCGCCCACATTGAAGTGCACGCGGCCTTTCGATCCAAAACTTTTCTTAACACTCTCCACAATCATTTCGGCCAATTCGATTTTTTCCCGATGCAAATACTGGCAGGCAAGCTGCGGGAGTTTATCCATTTGGTTTTTTAAAGCGCCGATCACCCGACGATTTCCATAACCAAGATTGACGGCCGAATACCACATCTGCAAATCGAGATAAGGCTGGCCTTGAGTGTCATAAAGAAAGCTTCCTTCAGAGCGTTCAAAAATTTTTGGGTGCTCTGCGTAATGCACCGTATCGCCGTGAGAACACACCTGATTTTCAACAGCAAGCAAAGCCATCTCATCTTTTCTACTTAACTCTCTATTCAAATCCGCTCCATTAAGAGCTGTGTTTCCCTCGGGGGTATCTGTATTCAAGACTTCATCCTTTCTATTTTTTGAACATTGAAACAAGACCTGCGCCTTAAATATTTTATAGGTTAGCACTCTCCATGTAAGAAAATCAATAGAAAAGGTGAGCACAAAGCACCATAATGAACAAATTGTAATATGGAATTCATGGTGGCGTCATCTTTAATACATAAAATCAGTTGTATAAACGGGTTGAAATAAAACTGAGGTGATAAGATTATGTCTGTGAAATTTTCAGTCCATTTCAAAAAAACGCCCAGATTGAACGTTCAAGAAAACGGTCTGCTCCTGAGAGGTGAGCAAGGCAACCCCACTGTAATTTTGATTCATGGTCTGACCGGCACACCGAATGAAATGAAGTTTCTGGCCCACTTTTTGAATCGAAAAGGGTATTCCGTCATTTGTCCAAGACTGGCCAATCACGGTGAACCCATAGAAATTCTGAAATGGACGAGATGGGAGGAATTTTACGGGTCCGTTCGAAAAGCATTCCTAGACTTGAACCTTGAAAACAATCAGAGTTCTGTTTTCGTCGCGGGTCTTTCCATGGGAGCTCTTCTGGCACTGCTTCTCGCCGAAGAATTTCCCAACGCAATCGCCGGTGTAACCTGTTTGTCACCAACTCTTTTTTATGATGGATGGAATGTACCTTGGACAAGACACCTTCTCCGCCTGGTAAGCTGGAATCCTTTAAAACACTTTTTTTATTTCAAGGAAGAACCTCCCTACGGGATCAAGAACGAAGCGATACGTCAGAAAGTCCACGAATATTATCGAAATGCAGAGCTTCATGAACTAAACGGCGCGGCAAAATATGGTTACGCCTATTTTCCCGTGACGCTTCTCTGCGATCTTAACCGTCTGGTAAGGCATCTGAATAAAAAGCTTTCCCGCATCCATACACCAGTACAAATCATTCAAGCCAAAGATGACGACATGACCAGCATCAAGAACTCCGAGTTCATCTACGATCGGATAAGTTCCAAAATCAAGCAGGTGTTTCTCCTTCATAATTCTTATCACGTCATCACGGCAGATCACGAGCGTGAGACGGTATCTGAAGAGATGAGCCGCTTCTTCGGTTTGATCAGAAAAAACATGCCCCTTGAAAAAACAGTGTCCACACTGGAAAACTGAAAATTTATGTCCGTAGCTATTAATGAAAAATCCATTTTAGAGAACGTCTCAAAAAGAAAAAGAAGGAGCATTGTCTTCTTTGACTTTGACAACACCATCACATCTTTCGATGTTCTGGATGATATCATTGAGCGTTTTTCGATCAACCAAGATTGGATCGTGTTTGAAAAGGCTTGGACCGAAGGCAAAATAGGTTCAAAGGAATGTCTCCAAAACCAGTTGAAATCTGTCAGGGTAAGCAAAAAAGTTTTAGCCGCTTACCTCTCAGGAATCAAGGTAGATCCTTACTTCGTTAAACTCATTTCGCTGTTCAAAGAAAAACGCTTAGAGTACGTCATCGTAAGCGATAGTTTCTCGTGGGTCATTAAGGAAATTCTGCGTCATCATGGTATTGTAAATATCCGAGTCTTCTCCAACCGGGTCAAGTTCCAAGGTGACAGGCTCATTCCATTCTTTCCTTACGAGAGCGCAGAGTGTAGAAAGTGTGCCCACTGTAAAAAGAGACATGTCTTGCAGAGCAAAGCTAAGAGAACCTTTTACATCGGAGATGGTTTATCGGACATCTGTCCTGCCCAAGAAGCTGACGTCGTATTTGCCAAAGGACAGCTGTTAAAACATTTTCAGGAGATGAGACAACCCTGCCTGGATTTCAAAAATCTAGGGGACATTTACAACTACTTTCAAACTGCTGTTTTCGGTGAGTCGAGAGCTAAAAAAGCACTGGCTGTCGCCTGAAAATCGTTTCTTGTCAAAAGCTCCAACTCCAAAATGATTACCGAAACTTCCATAGATCTCTCAACAAAAATCCTAAGAAAAATTGAAGAAATACCCATAGACGAGTGGAACAACGTCTTCCCAAATGTCTTGGAGGGATATCAATTCTTCAAATCTATGGAAGAATCTCATTTTGATCAATTTTCCTTTTATTACATCGCTGTCTATAAGGAAGATTCTCTTATCTCTGTCACTTCATGCTTTTTGATGAATTATCCGCTGGACACCACCGTCCAGGGTCCCTTGAAAAGTCTCTCGACCGCAATGAAAAAAATCTTTCCTGACATCTTCAATATTACAGTTCTGGCCTGCGGTCTACCCATGGGACAAGGCAGGATTGGTATCATTCAGGATTCTGAAAAGGTGGTGCATGTCATTCTTCAAGCCATGGAGCAAATCGCGAAAAAGGAGAAGGCATCCATCCTTGCTTTTAAGGACTTTGGCGATAACTACACGGCCGTTCTCGATCCTCTATTGGGGAGGGGATTTCATAAGCTCAACAACATGCCTAACACCGAACTAGATATTCTTTTTGAAAGTTTTGACCAGTATCTCAAAACTCTAAGCCGCACATCAAGAGAGGGGATCAAAAGAAAATTCAAAAAAATAGACGGACATGTCAAAATCGATCTTGAAATCACCAATCAATTGAACGGTGCCCTGGATGAGGTTTATCAGCTTTACCTGCAGACGGTATCAAAAAGCGAAATCAAATTTGAAAACGTACCGAAGGATTTTTTCGAAAATATTACCAAGAATATGCCGAATGAGACCAAGTACTTTCTGTGGCGCATTGACAACAAGCTGGTTGCTTTCGCCTTTTGCTTGACATCCGGCAGTCACTTTATCGACTACTACCTTGGTTTTGACTACTCCGTGGCTTATCAATACAACCTCTATTTTATACGATTCCGCGATTTGATGAATTGGTGTATCAAAAACAATATCAAAAAATACGAGATGGGCAACACAAGTTACGAACCTAAAAGGAGGCTGGGTTTCAACTTTATTCCCCTTTATGTCTATGTGAAACACCGGAGCAAGTTCATCAATCCTCTTTTTAAACTCCTCTGCTATTTTTTGGAGCCGGAGAATTTTGATGCAACCCTCAAAGAAATGAAAAAAAGAAGCTTGTGAAAAAAAGTGCCCTGACCCTAAAAATCTTCCTCGCTATTGTTCTCAATGATATGGGGGACAGCATCGCACAGCTTTTCATGAAAAAGGGCCTGACGGAAACAGGCATCACGTCTGTCCATCTAAACAATATTCTGGAATTCCTTTCACGAAACGCTTCCTCCGGCCTGGTCTGGTTGGGAATTGTTATCTACGCCTTGGGTTTTTTTATTTGGATCATCATTCTCTCTCGCATCGATTTAAGCATCGCCATGCCAGTAGGAAGTACGAGCTACGTTGCGATCCCTATTCTTGCGCTGATATTTCTAAATGAGAAGATCAGTGCACTAAGATGGATAGGAATCCTTCTGATTGTGGCGGGAATTCATTTTGTCTCAAAAAGCACCCATTCGGTGTCCGAAAGAACTAGCTCATGATGGTCAGAGTCATTTTTTTCATCTTATTGTCCGAGATTTGGAATACAGCGGGTCAGATTTTTTTCAAGAAGGGTACCAATGCTCTGGAAGTACCCCATTTGAAAAACTTCCAGGCTTATTTAGAATTCATGCGAAATATTTTAAAAATACCCGCGATCTGGCTGGGGCTAAGTTCTATGGCAGTAGGACTTGTTATCTGGTTGATAGCTCTCAGTCAAGGTGATTTGAGTTTTGTCTTTCCAATCGGCAGTCTTCAATATATTCTCATTCTGTTGGCGGCTCGAATATTTCTTGGTGAGAAAATTGACAGGATGAAACTTCTTGGGACTCTCTTAGTTACTGCAGGAATTATTCTGATCACACTCAGCTGAAAAACCGAGACAAATCACCAAGCATCGTTCCCCCTTACCCTTTATTCAGCTACTTCCTCTTGAATTGTCTTTCCAAGTCGAGAAAAGTCTGCTTAAAGAAAGTCGGCCTTCCGTGTGGACAGTTAAAGGGATTGTCGCACCGAGCGAGCCGTTCAAGCAGAACTTCGATGGCCGGAAGAGAAAGGGAATCATAAGCTTTTACGGATTTCTTTTTGCAGGCAATCAGTGCCGCCACTTCCTCAGCCTGATGATCAAGTTCGGTGCTTAATTTCCCTTCTTCCTTTTCTTCTGTAAAATTCCTGAGAAGTGTGACCAGATTTTCATCCTTTAGAATGGCTGGATACGCCCGTATCACAAACGCATTCTCTCCAAATGGTTCGATTTCAAATCCCACTTTGGCAAGAAATGGAAGCGCGTGTTCAAAAATCTCCCGCTGTCTTGGGTGCAACTCCAGGATTTCATTCATCAGAAGTCCCTGACGCTCAGGTTCCTCCGAACGCAAGTTCTTAAGCAATGCCTCAAACATCACTCTCTCATGGGCAGCATGCTGGTCGATGACAATAAATCCTTCCTCGGTTTCAGCAATAACAAAGGTATGATGGATTTGTCCAAGTACTTTGGTAATTTTGAGTTTATTCCTGAGAAGAATGGGATTCAATAAAGTGAGACCTTCCTCAACTGCCCCCAGGGGAGAAGACCCAAAAGTCACTTCTACAGGTTTTTCAGCAACACGCAGAGGACTCTCTTCGGAACGTTCCTTGAAAGGATAAAACGCGGACGGCTCTTTGCCAATCAGAGCAGAAGGCGCGAACGAAGTCCGCAATTTCGGCGCAAGATCCCCCTCCTTTTGCAAACGTTCTCTCACCATCTTTTTAAGAAGGGATTTGACCTCCGATTCGTTGGAAATCTTCACCTCTTGTTTGGTCGGATGGACATTCACATCCACTTTCTCCAAATCTACTTCCACAAAAACAACGGCTACAGGAAACTGTCCATGCATTAAAAGACCGTGATAACCTTCCTGAAGGGAAAAACCTAAACCTGGCGACTTAACCCAGCGGTGATTCACAAAAAAGATCTGACCTGTCCGATTGGCTCTTGCGAGATAGGGCTTACCGATCAGCCCGGAAATCTTCATGGTATGACCGTCGACGTTGACTTTCTCTTCAATTTCAAGAAGATGTTTGCCTGTTTCAGGTCCCATCACCGCAACGGCACGTGTTTTTAAATCCGCAGAGGGTAAAAGATCCAATAGATTCTTACCGGAAGATTCCAAAGAAAAGCGGACACCAAGTCTTGATAGGGCCAGATTGGAAACGACATCGACAATATGACCTGTTTCTGTGGTATCAGCTTTTAGAAATTTTCTGCGGGCGGGGATATTAAAAAAAAGATCGCGCACTTCAATCAAAGTCCCCTTTCTGGGCGGACTTTCTTCAAAACTCATCACTTTTCCGCCCTCAATAACTATTTCACTCCCTACCGATTCTCCTTCAGCGCAAGTCACGAGTCGTACCCTCGAAACCGCCGCAATGCTTGGAAGCGCCTCCCCTCTAAACCCGAATGATCCAATACGTTCAAGATCTTCAACGCTCGAAATCTTGCTGGTAGCATGTCGCTTGAACGCAAGCTCTACCTCCTTGCTTCCTATTCCATGCCCATTATCCGAGACACGGATCAGGCTTTTGCCTCCATTCTTGATCGCAATTTCAATGGCCGTGGCCCCTGCATCCAATGCATTCTCGACCAGTTCTTTAACAATCGAAGCCGGACGGTCGACGACCTCACCTGCGGCTATTTTATTGGCAATGGCTTCGGGCAGCACATGAATTTTTCCTGTCATGTCGTCTCCTTTTCCGTTTTCGGCCGCAATCTCTCCTTCCATTCCGCAATTCGATTAAGCGCCTCAAGGGGAGTCAGGCCATCGATGCCAAGCTGCCGGATCTCATCAAAGATAGGGTGATTGGAATGAGCCGTATCAAAAAATGTTAACTGCTGACTTTCTTTCTTTTCAAATGTGTTTTCCTTCTTGCCCTCAATAATCTGAGTTGCCTCAGAACTTTCATTCTCCAGTATCTTCAAAATTTCGTTCGCACGGTCTGTCACAGCTTTAGGAATTCCGGCCAAACGAGCCACATGAATCCCGTAACTCCGTTCTGAACCTCCCGGGACAACTTTTCTAAGGAACAGAATGCCATCCCTCGTTTCCTTGACCGTCAACTTGTAATTCTTGATTCCTTGGAAATGTTTTTCAAGCTGAGTCAATTCATGATAGTGCGTGGCAAAAAGTGTCCGAGGCCGTGTCCGCCCTTGGACTAGAAATTCGCAAATCGCCCAGGCAATGCTGACCCCATCAAAGGTTGATGTCCCACGCCCTACCTCATCAAGAATCAAAAGACTTTTTTCTGTTGCCGCCTGAAGAATTTGTGCTGTTTCTATCATCTCCACCATGAAAGTACTTTCACCCGCCGTAAGATTATCGCTGGCTCCGATTCTTGTGAAGATGCGATCCACCAATCCGATCCTAGATGAAGCGGCAGGAACAAAGGAACCCATCTGAGCCAGAAGAACGATCTGAGCCACCTGTCGGATATAAGTTGATTTGCCGGCCATATTGGGTCCGGTCAAAACAATCAACTGATTTTCAGAACGATCAAGAAAAGTATCATTGTCTACAAACTGACCCTGCGGAAGCACTGCTTCCACGACCGGATGTCTTCCTTTTTCAATCATGAGTTCTCCTGATTCCACAATCGTCGGACAAACCCAGTTCTTCTCGACCGCACACACGGCGAGAGACGAAAGAGCATCCAAAACACCGATGGCTTTAGCCATAGCCTGCAGAGGGATAAGCTCCTCAAGCACTTTTTCACGCACACGAGTAAAAACTTCATATTCCAAAGTCTTGATTCTTTCCTGAGCACCCGAAATTTTCTCATCCCAATCTTTAAGTTCAGGTACGATAAATCGCTCTGCATTCGCAAGAGTCTGCTTCCTTATATAATCCTGAGGAACCAAATGAAGGTTGGCGTGACTGACCTCAAGGGTGTATCCGAAAACCTGAGAGTACTTGACTCTAAGGGACTTGATACCGGTACGTTCGATTTCTCTCTGTTGAAACTCAGCAATCCAAGACTTTCCTTTCTTCGAAATCCCCCGCAACTCATCCAGGTCCCGACAATAACCGTCCTTAATCAGCCCTCCCTCCTTCAAACCAAGAGGAGGGATCTCCACAATGGCCTCTTCAATCATCTCCCGAAGATTGGGGAAAGGAATCATAGCACCAAGAACTTCCCGTAACATCTCGCTTTGAAAGGAAGCTAAAAGTCCCTGCAACAGAGGGATTCTCTCCAAAAAGATCTTAAGGTTAATAAGATCCCGTGCATTGGCCACACCATAATTCAACCGGCTCAGGGTTCGCTCCAGATCTTTGATCCCTTTGAGCAACAAATGGATTTCCTGAATTTGTGAAAATTTAGAGACCTGTTCCCGTATAACCGCTTGCCTTTTCTGAATTTTCTCAACGGAAAGAAGCGGATGGGTAAGCCACTGATAAAGCGTCCTGCCCCCCATGCAAGTGAACGTATGATCGATCACCCCAAGAAGGGTGGAAGAAGTTTTTCCCCCGCTCATATTTGAGACAAGTTCCAAACTTCTCTGAGTCTGACGATCCAGGATCATAAAATCGGTGGTATTCAGGAAAAGAGGCGGACGAACATGCCCCAACGCGGAATGAAAATGATCTTTCAGATAATAGAGAATAGCGCCTGAGGCACTCACAGACAAAGGATGTTTCAAAAAAGAGATATTTTCTCTGGAAGGCAATTTAAATCCTTCCAGAAGAAATCGGCATCCTTCTTCAAAATCAAAAACCCAGTCTTCATAAACCGTGACACTGGCCTGAAGTCCCGTCTTGATAAATGGAAGAAGATTCTTTTCTTCAGCGAGAGATTTGGGAAGAATCACTTCCCGAGGATTCAGAAGTGCCAGTTCATTGATCAGACGTTCTGGGGGGAGTTCTCTGACGTAAAATTCTCCCGTGCTCAATTCAAGGTAAGAGAGTGCTGATGATTTTGTATCCCTTGCAACCGCCACCATGTATTCGAATTTCTTCTCCTCCCTCTCATCGTCAAGGTAAGTGGCAGGAGAAATGATACGGGTGATTTTCCGCTCGACAAGACCCTTGGCAAGTTTGGGATCTCCGATCTGCTCGCAAATAGCCACCTTCAAATTGTGGTCCAGCAGGACGCGGACATATTCATGGAAGGCGTGATAGGGAATGCCGCACATAGGAACGCGGCCCGCTTCTCCCCCTTCACGTCCGGTCAAGGTGATATTCAAAATTTCGGAGGCTCTCACGGCATCTTCGAAAAACATCTCGTAAAAATCGCCGAGCCTGAAGAAAAGAATAGTGTCCGGACTGAGGGTCTTCTTGACGGAGTGGTACTGCTCCATCATGGGGGTCAGCTTCTGTTCAGAGAATAAGCTTTCCGTCATTTCATTCCAAAAGGTAGATGGGAAGGTAGAGCTGACGGCTATTATAAAGAATCATGTTGGAAACACAAAGCAGTAATTGTATGATGATAAGAACGTATGACAAATTTTCTAATTTTTATTTTATCCGTAGCGGGACTTTGGATTTCTATTTACTTCACGGGCGTTTTCTACAAATGGTTTGAACCTGACGTCTTCTGGATTCCAAAAGTCTGCCGTCTTGATGAAAAAAGCTGTCTCAACGTGCTTCAAACCCCCCGGGCCAAGATTTTCGGCATTCCCAACTCAGCGTTTGGTATTTTGCTCTACACTTATATTCTGTTGGACCTCGTTTTATTTTCTCCCGTGATCGGTTTGATTTTCGTCACGCTAGCCTTGGTTCGATCCTTCTATCTCGCCTACAGTCTGCTTTTCATCACCAAAATCCCCTGCCCGCTCTGCTTTACCTCTCACGGAATCAATCTTGTTCTTTTCCTGCTCTATTTGAAAATGATTTTCTGATTTTCTCTTACGCTTCCCTTTTATTTCCGGGCTGATCGACACTCAGCCGATCGTATCGGCTGAAATAAAGTCCCCAGCAACAAATCAGCACGTAAAGGAAATTCGTCGCAGCCACATCGTATTTCTGCACCACCGTCATCCCAAATGCTAGGGTTACCATAAAAAGCGACGTAAAGACCCAGGCATAACGAAGTCTCCATCCCACGATAAGCCAGATGGGAATCAAGGCTTCGATATAAGGCAGCAAATGAGCGTGCAAGGTGACCAGGGGCATGGGCAGCCAAGTATCCTTGAACATGGATTGAAAGTAGCCGACCACTGCCTCCACACCGGCCATTCCCTTCTGAAACCTGCCCACAGAGGTCGCTACAAAGAGGGATGCAATCGCCACTCTCAGAATCAACGAGACCCAACATTCTTCATGGTGAGTTCTTTCCGCGCTCATAGTGTCTCCTCCTTTTTATTTGAAACGATAATGTTTGCGAACCGCTTTTTTAATCTGCCAGGTGCAACTCAATCCCTTGGGAAAAGTGACCAAATCCCCTTTTCCAAAAGAAACTTGTCCATCAGCAGTCTGAACTGTCCCCTCGCCTTCCAGAAAATAACAGATTTCTTCCTCATCATAATGCCAATCAAAAGTGGAAGGTTCCTTTGTCCAGACGGGCCAGCTCGACAATTTAAGCTTCTCAAGACTGGCTGCATCAGGTCTTTCTACTTTAACTTTTAGTCGCTCCTGCATTTTACCCATGTTACTTGTCCTTCTTCACTAATTTTAGAGCGGCAGAATTGATACAGTATCGAAGCCCGGTCGGTTCGGGGCCATCCTCAAACACATGCCCTAGATGTGCGTCACAAACATTGCATAACACTTCCGTTCGATGCATAAAAAAACTCACATCATCTTTGGACCTGATATTTTCTGGAGCCACAGGCTTCCAGAAACTGGGCCATCCTGTTCCTGAATCAAACTTGGCTTCAGAGCTGAATAGATCATTGCCGCAACAAACACATTGATAAATCCCCTTTTCCTTTGAAGTCGCGAACTGTCCCGAAAAAGGACGTTCGGTACCTTTCTTCCTCGTGACCGTAAACTGCTCGGGCGTTAAAAGTTTCTTCCATTCCCCATCCGATTTGACGACTTTCTCGCGATTCACTTCAACCTCCTTATCCTTCTCAATCACGACAACCTTCACCCACCCCTTGGTTAGAGTTTCTCCTCCCAACACGCATGTTGAAGAAAAAAAGTCTAGGCACAGAAACGAAAAAATGAGTGGCAAAACCCTTTGCATGTTTGTTTCAATATACCTCAGATAGGGTCCTTCTTCAATCGAACAATGAAAGCATAAATATTATTCTAACTCTTTTTTTCAGAAAGAGATACCGTAGTTTCTAGGCTCAAAACATGCCTCGTATGAGCTTCTTAGAAAAACACGAAGTTCATTTCTAGTGCACTAAAAAATTTCAGTTGAAAACTTGCAATTTGTAAAAACATCGTGTAGGGTTTTAATAACAATTTCAATTTGAACGAAAAGGCAAACCCTGAGTGATCAGGGGACGCAAAGCCGCGGATCAAAACAGCAGTAGGTTGATTTGACAGCCGGGCTACCGAAACAAAATGAAGACTAAAAATTACCTAAAAAACAGCTCGCTTCAAAAGAGTTTATCTTCAACAAATCATTCCCCACTTTTCACTCGTTCCGCAATCTGTCTGGTGGCAGCTATTTTCCTGCTTGCTGGGAGTGTCAGCAGTGGTTATGCAGACAACAATGTCCAAGATTCCGGCGTGAATTCTTCAGGTCCAGGTTTTGGCCCATCTTCCAATGAATATGAACTGGCTATCATAAAAGAAATTCAATCTGACGGGACTTTGCTTCTTGCCAACGGCAGGAGAATCAAGATTCAGGAAGCCGATTTAAAAAATCCATCCTTGTACTCGAATCGTAAAGTGGTGATTTTCACTAAAGGCGGCATTTATCATCTGGACCGCGAGGGACGCATTGTAGGATCTCTGGTGATATTGAATGCCCCCTATCAAATTGAGAACGCCAATACAGATTCCAGCAGCGAGGGAAATTTTATGGGGACCCGCAACTCAGATCTATCTTATGGTCTCGCTTCGAAAAGTACCGTGGCCGCTCCTCTCGGACTCCCCACCAAGGAGATGCTGCGCGAAACATCGTTACTGTTGAATGGGGAAGTCAACACCACAGGTCTTCACGTCGGTCCTGACGGGCGTGTCTCAGGATCTATCTCACTCGGGGAAGCATCCGGCCAAACTGACGACTCCGAATAAACCTTTCTTTCCCTGAAAAATTCTGTAACCAGAACGCCGCTATTCGCCAATCACCTTCACCAAAACACGTTTACGTCTACGGCCATCAAACTCGGCATAAAAAATTTGCTCCCACGGTCCAAAATCGAGCTTGCCTTGGATGATTGCCACGACAACTTCACGTCCAAAAAGCTGCCTTTTCAAATGAGCGTCGCCGTTATCCTCACCCGTTTGATGGTGACGGTATTTGCGAATGTCATAGGGCACCGTTTTCTCAAGAAATTCATCAAAATCTTGAATCAACCCCGGCTCATCATCATTGATATAAACGCTGGCCGTAATGTGCATAGCGTTCACGAGACAAAGACCTTCCTGAACACCGCTCTTCCTCACAATTTCTTCGACTTTGGGGGTAATATTGATATATTCTCTTCTACTTTTGGTCTCAAACCACAAATGTTCGGTGCATGACTTCATCACTTTACTCCTATCGAATCGTTTGTTTCTGATTCGGTTATCTCTTCTAAAGTCCTCTTATCGGGCAACGGTTAGCCATTATATGCCCGTGCCCTTTGAAAAAGCAATGATGTCTCACTAAGTTTTGTTTGGATTTTGCAGAGAACTGCCGATATTCATAGGGGAAGTTTGATCCTTCCTATGGGTATATAAAGATGCCGGAAGACTCAAGCGCTAAACTAAAACAAACTTTGCAAGCCCGTGGAATCGAAATCACGGGAACAATCACTCCGGAATATTCCGAAATCCTGACCCTGCCCGCTCTGGAATTTTTGGCCGAATTAGCGAGAAGGTTTGAAAAAACGCGCGAAGAATTGCTTGAAAAGAGAAGGTTAAGGCAAAAGGAAATCGATGAAGGAAAGTTTCCTGATTTTCTACCCGAAACAAGAAAAATTCGTGAATCGGACTGGAAGGTGTCCCCTATCCCTTCCGATCTTCTTGAACGCAAGGTAGAAATCACCGGCCCCGTCGACAGAAAAATGATGGTCAACGCGTTTAATTCCGGGGCAAATGTTTTCATGGCTGATTTTGAGGATGCCCATTCTCCTACTTGGGATAACACCCTTCAAGGACAACTGAATCTAAGAGACGCTGTCCGAGGCACCATTGCATTCACAAGCCCCGAAGGCAAGCATTATAAGTTGCAAGATCGTATCGCCACTTTGATGGTGAGACCGAGAGGCTGGCATCTCTCCGAAAAACACGTCATCGTAGATGGGAAAGCGATTTCGGCCTCCCTTTTTGACTTCGGTCTAACCTTTTTCCACAACGCTCACGCCCTGATTAAAAAAGGTACGGGACCTTATTTTTACCTTCCTAAAATGGAAAGTCATCTTGAAGCAAAGTTATGGAATGATGTTTTCAATTTCTCACAAGACCGGCTTGGTATCAAACGAGGAAGTATACGAGCCACCGTGCTCATTGAAACAATACTTGCCGCCTTTGAGATGGACGAAATCTTATACGAGTTGAAAGATCACTCGGCTGGCTTAAATTGCGGGAGATGGGATTACATTTTCAGCTTCATCAAAAAATTTAGAAATAAACCTGAGTTTGTACTACCAGACAGAGCCCAAATCACAATGGACCGATTCTTTCTCAAAACCTATGTTGACCTTTTGATCAAGACCTGTCATCGGCGGGGCATTCACGCCATGGGAGGCATGGCCGCTCAAATCCCCATCAAATCGGACCCTGATGCCAATGAAACGGCTCTGGAAAAAGTGAGACAGGATAAACTGCGGGAAGTTAAAGCGGGTCACGATGGAACGTGGGTAGCGCATCCGGGTCTGGTTCCTATTGCCTTGGAGATCTTCAATAAATATATGCAGGGGCCCAACCAATTATCGATCAGAAGGGACGATGTTGCGATCCAAACCAAAAATCTTCTTGCTGTTCCTTCAGGCCAGATTACGGAAAAAGGGCTGAGGACAAACATCAATGTCGGCATCCTTTACCTTGAATCGTGGCTGCGCGGGGCGGGTTGCGTCCCTCTCTATCACTTGATGGAGGATGCCGCTACGGCGGAGATATCGCGAACTCAAGTTTGGCAATGGGTTCGACACGGAGCGAAAACATCTGATGGAACGTGCCTTACTGAAAAACTCGTCAAAAAAATCATGGACGAAGAACTGGAAAAAATTCGCACTACTTTAGGTCAGGAGAAATACGCCTCGGGAAAATTCGAGCGCGCCTCACAACTTTTTTTAACCGTAAGCATCGGAAGTGATTTTAAGGAATTTCTAACTTTGGCTGCCTATGACTATCTTGACTGAGGAAGGAAAATTGCAACCCGTTCTCCGGAAAAACTTGTACCGATGATTTCTACCGCCAATGGTTACCTAACTCATACCCTTATTAAAGGAGCTGATCATGGAAAAAACTGAATTCGCATCCAAACTCACACATGAATGGAAAAACTCATCTCGCTGGAAAGGAATTGAAAGACCGTATGCCGCCGAGGATGTCTACCGGCTCAAAGGAACCATTCATCGAGAATACACTCTTGGGAAAACAGGGGCGAACCGTTTATGGAAACTGCTGAATGAAGAATCCTATATTCATGTCCTAAGCGCCGTCACGGGAAATCAAGCAATCCAGCAGGTTAAAGCAGGTCTCAAAGCCATTTATGTCAGCGGATGGCAAGTCGCTGCGGATATGAATCAATCGCTTCATATGTATCCGGATCAAAGCCTCTATCCTTCTGATAGTGTCCCCCATTTGGTGAAAAGGATCAACAACGCCCTTCTCCGAGCTGATCAGATTCATCATCTCAAGGGCGACGACAGCATTTATTGGCCGGCTCCTTTGGTGGCAGATGCAGAAGCAGGATTTGGAGGACCGCTGCACGCTTTTGAAATCATGAAACGTATGATTGAAGAAGGAGCCGCGGGCGTTCACTTTGAAGATCAACTTGCTTCGGTCAAAAAGTGCGGTCACTTGGGCGGAAAAGTCCTGGTCCCAACACGAGAATTCATTACCAAGCTTACTGCCGCACGGCTAGCTGCAGATGTCTCGGGCGTGGATACCATTCTCGTAGCACGCACGGATGCCGACAGCGCTTCCCTGCTGACCAGTGATGTTGATTCATACGACCAGCCATTCGTGCATGGTGCAAGGACTCACGAGGGATTTTATCAGGTGAAGGCCGGTCTCAATCAGGCCATTGCTAGAGCCTTGGCTTATGCGCCCTACGCGGATCTGCTTTGGTTCGAGACCTCCAAACCTAATCTTGAGCAAGCCAAAACTTTTGCCGATGCCATACACAAAAAATATCCCGGGAAGCTATTGGCATACAATTGCTCACCCTCCTTCAATTGGAAATTGAATCTCAGGGACGACACCATCGCAAAATTCCAGAGCGAACTCGGAAAAATGGGTTATAAATTCCAATTCGTAACTCTCTCCGGATTTCATGCTTTGAACTACAGCATGTTTACACTCGCGAGAGATTACAAAGAGAACGGAATGGCAGCTTACTCAAAACTGCAGGTGTCAGAATTTGAAGGAGAAAAGCTCGGCTATGAAGCCGTCCGGCATCAGGAATTCGTCGGCACAGGATACTTCGATGCGGTTACGGAAATTGCAACCTCAGGGCTTTCCTCAACCCTTGGCATGGAAGGCTCTACAGAAAAAGAACAATTTGGTAAGGTAAAAAAGAAATCCTAAATCGTCAGACTGCTGCGGTTTCTTTTGCCAAATCGTTGATGATCTTCCATTCGCTTTCCGTCACCGGCTGAACGGAAAGCCGCTGACCCCTTTGAAGCAAAGACATCTTCCGCAAGGCGGTAATTTTCCGCAGGGTCTCCAAAGGAATCAAAACATCGAATTTCCTCACAAACCTGATATCGACTACATACCAGGTAGGCTTTTCCCGCGTGCTTGCCGGGTCATAATGCCTGTCCTTCGGATCAAAGGCGCTCGGATCAGGATAGCCTTCACGGACAACTTCAGCAATACCCGCAATCCCTGACGGCTCGGCATTGCTGTGATAAAATAAAACCAAGTCGCCTTTTTTGATTTTATCCCGCAAAAAATTGCGTGCCTGATAATTCCGCACACCATCCCAATAGGTTGTCTTATCGCGCACCAGATCATCGATCGAATAAGCACTGGGTTCACTTTTCATGAGCCAATAATTTCGGGACACATTCTCTCCTTTCTTCAACCCATGCTAAGGGTGGATTATAATCCCAAAAACTATTGGGAATCAACTTATCCGTGCTTGACGAATCCCCTCAAGCCTTTTAGTATTCCAGCAAGAGAGGTGTCTTATAGATGACAGCGATAAAAACCGTGGTCGTTCAAGACAATAGTTCCCTGCTTCCCTACCTCTTAAAAGTTCTCGCGAATCATTCCAGAAGAGAATTAAAGCAATGCCTGAAATACAAATCCATCTCGGTCAACGGCCTTGTTGTCAAACGGCATGATCATCCCCTGTTCCTAGGAGACAGGATTGACATCAGGACAAATCGTAAGGAGAATTCAGCCAAAGAGTTCATTCGATCAAGATTACAGGTGATGTACGAAGACGATTTTTTGATTGTGATTAACAAACCGGCCGGCCTTTTGACAATTTCGACAGAGAAAATAAAGGATAAAACCGCCTATCATGAAGTCAATCAATACTTGAACCTGGCTCATACTTCCAGAAAAGAGAAGACAGCCGACTCAAACCAGAAGAAAATCTTTGTCGTGCACAGGCTGGACCGGGAAGTATCGGGTCTCGTCTTATTTGCCAAAAATTATGCGGTCAAACATAAACTGCAAAAGGGTTGGGCAGAAGTTGAGAAAAGATATTTCGCTGTGGTAGAAGGAATCCCCCCAAAAAAATCGGGGACTATCGAAAGTTTTTTGAGAGAAAACAAATATCTCAACGTTTACTCTACACCCGAATCCCAAAAGGGCAAACATTCTGTCACACAATATCAAGTAATCCAAAGCACCTCAAATTTTTCCCTCCTCGAAATTATCCTCAAAACCGGCAGGAAACATCAAATACGTGTGCATATGGCGGAAATGGGCCATCCCATTGTCGGAGACGAAAGATACGGAAGTAAACAAAATCCCATTGGAAGACTGGCACTTCACGCCTATTATCTCTCCTTACCGCACCCCATCACCGAAGAAAAGCTCATTCTGAAAACTGACGTGCCGACAAGCTTTTACCGAATCTTCACACCGAAATCTCCTATCCACACCTGATCTATTCATCCCTAGACAGCTTGCCCGCCAACTTCTCTGCGTTGCCCAACACAACCTTGGGATTTGGGCGGGCTTGCCCGTCGCTCTTCCCTTTATCTTCTGGGAGGGCGTTTCTAAAAGGAGAAGTTCAATATGCAACCAATTGAAGTAATTGTATTATGAAATTAGTCTCTAGCCCTAAAAACCGGAAATTCTGAAACACAATCCCCTGCTGATAAACACGCCCGTTAAGCGTAGAATTCCGTTCACACCTTAGGTGTTTCATAAAGCACACGCCAAGCTTTTTCGTATTCTCCATCCATGTCCACAGTCAGAGAAGATCCCGTCAAACCCGCAACGAAGGCCGGGTAAGCCCCCCGAACACCGCAATCTGAATAGTAGACAAAGTCAAACGACCGAAGTTTCAAACCGGCTCGTGTCATTGAATTGAGGAAAGCCCTCGCCTGCCTCGCTGTTTCCAAAACAGGAACCGAGACAAAAACACCGTCCTTTTTCATGACCGATCGAATGGCTCGGAATACACGGTCAATGTTAAAGGTCATATGAACGGTTTGCGTATCAATAACAGCATCGTAATCTGCCTCGGCGAACTCTTTGCGCGAAGCCTGCCGGGCAAAAAACTCGTCAATCTCCAACGCTTGAAAATCAACATTGATGATACCCATGTCCCGGGCTTTTTGTTGCGCTTCCAAAATACATGACCCAGAAAAATCAACTCCCAACACCGTTCTCGTCTGATCACAAAACGCATACCAGCTCGTCAGATAACCCAGACCGCACCCCAAATCCAGAACTTTTTTTCTGCCTTCAATTCTTAGCTGAACGTAAGCACCGCTTGCCCGTATCGCATCCGCCTTCATGGAATGAATGATGGAGGCAATTTCTGGGTCGGCCATTAAACTATAAAAGCGATTTAAAACCTCTGGCTTTTTTTTCGAACCACGGGACGTGATCTGTTCTCTTAAAGAATCTATTTCTCTAGCCTTCGCTTCACCCAGTCTGCCACCTGCCCAATTCCAGTAGCCGTCACTATCAGAACGAGAAATACCGTAAAAAGCCAAATGATCCTCAAGATTTCTCATGTTTTTCCGTTTCTGCTTCGCGCACAATATCTTCAAGAACTTCTCTGACCACTCCCGTTTGAAATGAAAGCGTACTCTTGCAAATCTCAAGCACTCTCGGATGTTGCTTGGCATTACTTGCCAGGGACCATTTTGCAGCGCCGCCGATCAATACCCTGTCGGCATTTTGCTTCTCATCAAGCAAGGTAAGAGCGCTGATCACTCTTTGAACGCAGCGCTCATCTCCCGAGGCCAAGAACTGTCCCCACAGCATATCCAAAATAACCGGCTTTGATATCTCAACCTCAAGCAGCGGTTTTTTCTCTTCTTTCAGCAGTTGATCAATAAATTTTCCAGCCTCACCGCCATTTCTGGTCCTGATTCTTTTGAGTAAAGCTTTATCTTGAGGGATATGGGATAAATGGATGGCCTCCCAAAGGATTTTCTTCTGCTCCAATCCTAGATCATCAAGTTCCCGAAGCCACACTTCGAGTTTTTTTTGATTCTGATAAAAAAGGGAGCTCAAAAAAGCTTCGATAGGAAGCCTGGCCGACTCTTGTGCCAGCAAACTCTCCCGAAACATGCTTCGAATGGCGGGAATCACAAGTGAGGCATCCCGGTGCAGATAATAATGACTCATCCAATCCTTTAACTCGGCTGCTGTGTCAAACGCTTTCGGTTTATCTTTAGACTGGGCGTAGGGGGGTAAGAAAAGAAGAATGAGAACCGTGAGGAGGAAAATACGTCTCATTTAAAAATTTTCTGCGGATTTTCGTATCGATTTCCTAAAATTTCGATCTCCATATTCTCTTCCCGGTCCGACACACCGCTCCGGGAAAGTAAATCATGAAGAGGGTGAAGGCGACGAGATTTGAACATATCGGGTATGGACTCCACCGTATCTGTGAAAATCTTTTCTCCACAAAGAATGCGTACGATGTCTCCCTCAAATATTTCCCTGCCGTTTTTATCCGTCAAACCAGTAGTCTGAAGAAGCTCACAGTCCTCAAAACGTCCTCGTTTCACTGGAACTCCCTTACCCTGAAAGCTCCCTTGGTCATCCTCACAAAGAAGGATATGCCAAAGTTTCTGATACCCCCGGAAGTACATCTTTTGTTCTTTCTTATGCCAAACCCTGAATTTGATTTCTAGCATTTAAAATACTCCGTAGTACCTCGACAATATTGATTCTAGGGGAGTCTCGGTACTGTGGTGAGCAAAGATTGAAATTGTCAGTCGACAATTTCAATTTGTCGAACCACTAGCCTTTTCCCAACCCTTCCGCTTCTTTTAAAATGACTTCATGCGCTAAATTGGTTCCTCCATCGGAACAATCTTCAAAATACCCACAGCGGGGACATTGAAGCTTGCATTTCCATTCTGCAAGCCGGGTGCCGCATCGTATACAAACAATCCCACGGTCCCATTCTCCCGAACGACTCATATCAGCCCTTAAGAATTTCTTTGATTTTCTCGGCAGGGCGCGCAAGAACAGCCTTCGTGCCCTTTTCCACAATCGGCCGTTGAATCAAGTCTGGGTATTTGACCATCAAATCCAGGTATTCATCCTCCGCAAGCTTTTTTTGGGAGAGTTTCAATTCCTTATAGATGGGTTCTTTCGAACGCAGGAGTTCTTGCGCTGAGATTCCCATTTTACGAAGCAATTCTTTCAATTTTGATTTAGGGATCGGATCGACATAATAATTCACTGCATCAAAGTCCACGCCGCTTTCCTTCAAAGAATTGTAAACCTCCCGACAGGTCGTACACGTTGGTTTCTGATAAACAACAATTTTAGGCATCATCTTCTCCTTACTTCTCGTTTACTTTAATCCTTGAATCAGCTGCTTTTTTCTCTTCCTGCAATCTAGATTCGGAAATATGTTTGAACTCTTCATCCGAACGAGCTCTCGAGGAAATCAATCCGGCTGCCGTCGTCCCTCCAGCCACCACCGAACCTGCCGCCACATAAGCTCCGGCCCCCGCCGAAGCCCCGGCTGCAGCCACCGGTGCGGCGACTATCCCCACAGCCCCTCCTACTGTTCCCAAAGTCATCAGAGTCGCAGCAAAAATATACACTTTCCGATCGTCGCTCACGGGCCCGTCGTAGAAGATCTCACCGTTTTTGAATTTGGGATCCAGCAATCGATAATCAGGGCGGGAATACTTTTTATCAAGACCGGTAAAGGGATCTTTGGGAACTGGGGCATCGCTTGAAACAACACTCACATAAGGTCTACCGGTTTTGGGATGTTGTCTCACAATCACTTGCGTATGAGTGAGGTCGGGTACTTCAGAAGCGAAACCAATCGACATGATTAAAATCAAACCGGCAAAGAAAAAAATGGAGAGCTTCAGAAAAAATACCCTACCAAACATTTCACTTCCCGACTTGAACATGAATCGAATCCCGAACAGAATGAAGGATGGCCAAGACATTACGCTCAAGAGCAGCGTTTAAATTCACTTGAGGTCCGCCCTTTTTGCGAAACACGGCTTTGGCATCACTTGTTCCCTGCGATTCAAAACGTGCCAACATTTTAAGATCAGAATCGAAAACGACCGTTTCAGTCCCGAGCGTCAAAGCCTGACCTTTCATAGTAACCCGATTGGCGAGTCTTTTGATGTCAACGCAAACCAGATAAGAAATTCCATATCGCTTGAGAACTTCTGAGGTGGGCTCGACTTCCAGAAAAATGAGTTCGCTGAAGGCATTCTGAAAACCTTCAAGAAGCATGGGGGCAAAAGCTTCGCCCACATGATAGTTTTGGGGATCCGCCAAACGACCGCCCCGATCCGTCGACTCAAACTTCACCAGATCAGGCTTGAAATAAAGTGCCACGCGTTCGGAACCCGGCGTGATTTGCTGAAAAAAACTTTCAGAGAGTATCCCCGGTGCCTGAACATCCCAGCCGAAAAGACGAGTGCAACCGGTCAGACAGCAAATCAAAATAGCCCAAGCAACTCGTTTCTTCATCATGAGTAGCGGTCAGAAATCTCCTCTACCCTGACCGAATCAAGACGCAGGAACTTCCTCGATGACACCGCAGCCGACACGGCTTCCGGCATTCCCCGTAGGCTGGCCAAAATCATCCTGCTTCTCATGCAAAATAACGGAACGCCCCAGCGCGTTATATTTCCCGTTGTTGACCGTAAGACCGGGAATCACCATTGTAAGCGAACCTTTACCATCTGCTCCGACCTCAATATTTCCCATGTCGCCTACGTGAGATCCACTTAAGCCGTCTTTCAAAATATAGCCGTGCTTCACACCTTCAGGATTGTAATGTCCTCCTGCAGCATTACCAGCTTCATCACAGCTTCCCTTTTCATGAATATGAATCCCATGCATCCCAGGAGTGACCCCCGACACTTCAATTTTCACCTCAAGTCCCTCAGGCAAATCTTTTAACGTTGCCTGGCCGCTGACGGAAGACAATTCCTGAGTACCTTTAATAACAGCTTTAGCGGTAGCGGCATACCCCGAAGTAGAGATGAAAAGTCCTATGAGAATTAAAACCCATGTGCGTTTCATTTTGATTGCCTCCTTTCACTCCTTTTTTGATCACGCAGATTCTTCCTGCGATTGGGTGCCCAAAATAGCGTAGGAAAGAAATAAAGTAGTAATTAAAAGTGCCCACAGAAAATTCAGACGAAAAGGAAACTTCAGAAAAGACAATTGAAGCCATTGTAAAAGGGTAATAGGCGTCAGGGCAAAGAAGGAAATATTAAGAAGTCCAGGATAAGAGAGCTTCTGCTTCCCGAACAAATTAATAGCAAGAGCCAGTAAGGAATAAAACAGAGCCGCGACAAGTTTCCAGATGAAGAAACCGAGAAAAGCAAAAACAATAATGATGACGAAAAAGAAAGGAAACAATATCTTATAAATGGTGCGGGTGAAAGGCCCCGTTAATGTGAAATCCTTCCATTGTGAAAGAGCTTTTTCTCCTTGAGGGATAACATCCACGATGCGGCGCTGATTGTTTTGGGATACATACAATTTGGTCTTGGTAATAAAAAAAAAGCTTTTCCGCAATTCCTCGGTATCAGGCATTTCTTTGGTGGTATCGATGACTAAAAGGGTCCCTAGTGGGGGATAAACCAGGGAAAAGGGCTGCTTCACATTGGTAACCACGCCTTCCCTAGTGAATGTCATTTCGGGAAGAGAGTGTTCAAGCCAGCCTATAAAATTGTCCGCTGAAGGCTTCACTGAAACCAAAAGGAAGGCCGTGACCCCTACCATATAAAGAAGAGCCAGATAAGATAGATAAAAAAACCCTCTTCCTACCGAAGCGCGAGAAACTTCACGGTAGAGTTTACGGCTATAAAGAGCTTTGAGGGGTGAAAAAATAAAATTGATCATAAGCAAGTCTATAGTATTATAGTATGCGTATGGATCAACGAAAACAAATTATTTCCATTTTCTTTTTTGCTCTCTTCCTTTTTGTCATCTACCAGCTTTTAAGGATTTTCTCCCCTTTTGCAAAAGTCGTCTTCTGGGCGGCCATCCTAACTTTTGCTTTTTATCCTCTTTATCAACTTTTTCACAAATCCGTAAAGAATCGTAACGCAGCCGCGTTCCTAACCACCTTCTGCATCTTTCTCCTAGTCATCCCCCCTTCCCTTTTTGTCCTGAGCAATCTTGTCACCCAGACCCTGGAACTCTATCAGAAGGCGAAAATCTATGTCAGAGGAGAGGGCATTGAATCTATCATTCAAACCATTCTGTCGTTTCCCTGGTTTCAAAATATCCAGGACAAGATACCAAACTCCAATCTTCTGAAGGAGTATCTTTCGAACCTTCTTCTACGCAACACACATCTTGCGGCCAAATTTGCAACGGCTCATTTAGGTCTCGTCACAAAAAATATTTTCCTGATCCTTTTCAATATTTTCTTAACCGTGATCCTGACATTTTTCTTTCTAAGAGACGGTGAGAAAATCTACCGCTTCATCTATGAGTTGACACCCTTAGAGGAGAAAGACCGAAAAATCGTTTTCTCGAAAATCAATGATGCCTTTTCCGGAGTAATAAGAGGGCAACTTATCACCAGCATCACACAGGGACTTCTTGCTGGATTGACCTTCTTTTTTCTGAGACTTCCGGCTCCCCTTTTCTTCGGCTTTGCTACTTTTGTGACTTCCACCATTCCCATTACCGGAGCTTCAACCGTGTGGGTGCCTTTCACTTTCTATCTTTTCCTCACTCAGCAAACCCCAAAAGCCATCAGTTTGGCCATCATTGGGACATTCGTCATCAGTCTAAGCGATAATCTGATCAAACCGATTTTAATCGGAGAGAAAACAAAAATACCGGTTTTTCTGCTTTTTCTGGGTATCTTGGGCGGACTTCACGCCTATGGAGTGACGGGCGTTTTTCTGGGACCGGTCTTCATCACGTTATTCTTTGCGCTCATCAAAATCTATCAGGATCAATATTCTCACTTAAAATGATGGATCCCCTTCCGTTTTTGAATCTCCTGAAGAACGTTCAGAGCTGTACTATTCTGGCTATTCTCCTCAAGTAACTCCCTTGCCAAATCTTTGGCTCGATTTACGTTGCCAAGTTCAAGATAACATAGTGCCAAAAGTTCCTTGGCTTTTTCAAAGTCGGGATTCAGATCTAAGGCTTTTTGAAAATAGGGCGGGGCTTCTTTGTAACGTTCTGTCTCCATATAAAAACGGCCGACAGCGTAGTAAGCCTCCACGTAACCAGGATCTTTCGCCAAAGCTTTTTGGGCTTCGCGGAGTGCTTTCTCGTAGTCTTTTCCATAAGCATAAATAACAGCCAAATCATGATACACATAAGGGAACTCGACACCCGCCTGAACAGCTTTTTCCAAATGTCGAAGCGCCATTTTGTAGTCACCCTTCCCTAAATAAGCCTGACCCAGCGTCACATGAGCTTCTTTGAAGTCCGCATCACGATTCAACAAATTCTGAGAATCGTGAACAGCGTTGTCCCACTTTTTTAACGCCAAAAATATTTTGGCACGAAGATGCATGAGTTTCAAATCTCCGGGATTGTTGCTGAGGGCTTCATTTGATACTTTAAGGGCTTCTTCATATTTTCCATCTTCGTAGTAACGGAAAGCATTTCTAACCATTTCTGCAGATTTCTCCTGAGCCTGAAGGATCCCTGCAGAAAAGATCATCGCGAGAACAGTTGCCCAGAAAATTTTCTTCATCAGATCAAAAATCCCTGAAAAAGAGTGGCTAAGCCCAGAAAAGTAAAAAACCCGACCACATCTGTCACGGTCGTGAGAATAATGTTCGAAGATTGGGCTGGATCAAAACCCAGAAATTGCATCAGCATGGGGATAGCCGCCCCTGAAACCCCCGCCACCACCATATTGATCAACATAGCACCTCCAATCACCAAACCCAGATAGGGATTCCCATGCCACAGTAAAGCTCCTAACCCTGTTACCAGCCCGATCACCAGTCCGTTGATGGCACCGAGAATTCCTTCCCTCAATATAACTTTCCCTGCCAAAGTCGGTTCTACCTCATGCAGAACCAGCCCACGCATGACCACCGCTAAAGATTGAGCACCGGCATTGCCTCCCTGACCTGCCACAATGGGAAGAAATACAGCAAGGATGGCTATTTTGGCAATAATGCCCTGAAACAAACCCACGACAAAAGCTGCCAAAAAAGCTGTGGCCAGATTCACGTGAAGCCAGCCAAGTCGGTTCTTAACGGAGAAAAATAAAGGAGAAAAAACTTTCTCATCACCGCCTGCCCCGAACATCTTTTGGATATCCTCGGTAGCCTCTTCCTGAGCCGCTTCAACCAAATCATCGAGTTTGATGGTACCAAGCAGACGCTGATTTTCGTCCACAACAGGAATTGCTAAAAATCTTTTCTGCGTCGCCAGGCGAGCCACTTCTTCCCTGTCCATCTTGGCATTGACCGTAAAAACATTTTGAAGCATGACTGAACTCAACTCGCTCTCTTCCTCTGCAAAAAGAAGGTCACGCATATTGAGGACCCCCACCAAACGGTTTTCCGTATCCGTCACATAAACATAATTCATGGGGACTTTTTTACGCGCCATCGATCGGATGCGCCGTACCGTTTCTTTCACCTTGAGATCACCACGGAAAGCGAGAAAATCAGGGGTCATCATTCTTCCCGCCGTATCTCCTGGAAAAGTGATCAAGGTCCTGACTCTTGAGGCCTGCTCGGGATCAAGTGCGTTAAGAAAAAGTTCCCGTTTCTCGGCCGGAAAATTGAGCACCACTTCTGAGGCACGATTCAAAGCCATACGATTCAAAATATCCACGGCATCTTTGAAAACCAACGAAAGAAGCATCTGAGAGGCAAAATGGGGTTCCAGAAAATCAAAAGCATGGGCGGCGAGAGGGGTGGGAACCTTTTTTAGAATAGAAAGGGCGTCATCTTCGCCCAGGGCCTCAAGATTGTGGGCGGCATCCCGTGGATCCAGTTCGAAAAATTTTCTTATAAAAGAGGTTGTGACAGTCTGACGTGACATAGAATCAGTGCAAAAATAAAAAACCGATTTGGAGAATGTTCTTTTTCTTCAAGAAAGTCATGGCGCTTTTAACCATTATCCAGTCATGATACCGTCATACTCATCGAGCGGGAAAAGATACATTCAACCGCCGCTTTAATTTGAACACCTCGAAACCCAAATGCGTTCACACACACAGTATTTTCTTCAACAAATTCTTCATCGTAAGGATCTCTCAAAAGAACCACCACACAATCTCTGGCTGATTTCTGCAGAACTTGGAGAAGTCTCCGAGTCTTAGGAAAAAGATGGGCGTCATAACAGAAAAAAACGGTGATTCCGCTGGAGCCGGCGGCGGAAGCAGCTTTCTCGATTTCGGAATCCTGAGGATCAAGCGCGACAATTTGAACGGTGCTAGGATGAACGCCAAACTGCCCGAACACGCTGCGCACAAAATCTTCCTCGTCAAGCATCGACTCCTCAATCAACACCTGGCGGCTCAATTCGGAAAGTCTGGGGAAAATAACCGAAACGGAGGGGGAACGAGATTCTGAAAAAAGTGCGGCTCTATCCGATCGATTTTTTGACACACAAACAGCTTCTCTGGCAATCTTTTGCGCCAGGGATGCTCCGTCCGATTCTTGGACAGGTTCTCCCTTTCCAAATCTTTTCCTACGCTTTTGCCGTATTATTTCAATTCTCTCCAAACTTTTCTCTAATTCACCGGCATCCAGTCTTTTATCACGATAGGCACGGACGAGACTGTGAAAAACTTCTCGTTGTGCACTTGGACTATGACAAACAAGCAGCATATCATGTCCTGCTTCTACGGCACGGCAAGCAGCCTCGCCGATAGAACCCATTTCCTTCAAGGCTCCCATTTCAAGATCATCACTCAAAATCAAACCTTCAAATCCCAGATCGTTTCTCAAATAACTGCGGATAATCCGTTTCGAAAAAGTTGCCGGACACATCGGAGCGGGATCCAAATTGATATAAACAGGATGAGAAGACATGACAGCGTCGACACCGGCTTCAATAGCCGCTCTGAAAGGTTTGATATGAATGCTTTCCATCTCTTTCCAGGTGGTGGGCAAAACCGGCAATTTCAGATGAGCATCCAGAGGAGAATGCCCTTGACCCGGAAAGTGCTTGGCACAAGCTGAAATCCCTCCCCCCTGCATGGCCTTGATCCGAGCCACACCCAACCTGGCTACCAGATTGGGATCCACGGCATAAGAACGGATTCCAATATTGGGACTGAAAGTCTCCGTTAAAACATCTAAGGTAGGCGCCAGATTAAGGTCTATCCCAAGCCGCCTAAGCTCCAGGGCCTCGATTCTGCCTTGTTCTTCAGCATAGAATGGTTTTTTTGTCCTTCCCAATGCCAAGTTATCAGGAAAAACCGTTACCCCCTCCGCCAGATGAATCACCCTCCCCCCTTCATGATCCACAGCCATCAGAAGTTTTTTCCCCGAGGCATTTTCAAGATCGGTCACCAAACTCCTGAACGCCCTGGCAGAAATAAAATTAGGACGATAAAAAATCACTCCGCCGGGATGAATCTCCTCGAAGAGTTTCAAAACCCCGGGAGTCACTTCCGTTCCCGGAATGCCGACCATCAATTGCTGCCCAATCTGTTCTTCAAGTTTCATGATTCAACTTTCATTCCGCCTCTGTATGTAATAATACGGCCATAAAAAGGTACAGACCAGTTTTTTCTTATTATCATTTCGAAATGCCCGTAAGTTTTCCCTTTTGTATTGCCATATTTTTTCGAACATGTTATTCTCACAAAAATGGAAAAAATTAATTTCGCCAAGCTGCCCACTGAACAATCCAATCCCCGTTCAAGAAAAATCGATTGCCTGTCCGTTAGAACCATCCTCGATATTATGAATCGAGAAGACCAAACCGTTCCCCAAGCGGTTTGTAAAGTCAAAAACCAAATCGCTCAGGGGGTCCGTCTTATCGTGCGAACTTTGAAGAATAAAGGACGACTCTTTTTTGCAGGTGCCGGAACAAGCGGACGCCTCGGCGTTCTGGAAGCGGCTGAATGTCCTCCTACCTTCAACACGCCTCTCTCTCTGATCCAAGCCGTCATGGCCGGGGGGAAACAAGCGGTCTTCCATTCCAAAGAAGGGGCCGAGGATAAAAGAAAAGAATCCTTAAGTCTTTTCAGAAAAAAACTGAACAAAAGAGATACCCTCGTAGGCATTGCGGCAAGCGGAGTAACCCCCTTCGTCGCAGGAGCGCTGAGAGCCGCCAAAGAAAAAGGTACCACGACTATTTTGATCGCCTGCAATGTCACCTCTCCTCTTAAAGGGTTAGTGGATTGTCTGATCGCACCCAAAGTGGGACCAGAAATTATAACCGGTTCAACACGCCTCAAGGCGGGTACAGCCACTAAGCTGATTCTCAACATGCTGACAGTAGCTTCTATGATTCAGCTCGGAAAAGTTTACGAGAATTGGATGGTGGATCTCCAGCCCAAATCGAAAAAACTCACTGCCCGCGCCTTGCGTATCATCCGATATCTCGGATCCGTTCCTCCGGGGAATGCTGAGCGCTATTTCAGAAAAGCTAGAAAAAATGTGAAACTTGCTATTTTGATGGCCAAAAAAAATCTGGATTATCAAGAAGCTTCAAGAAAACTCAAGGAAAACTCCGGTTTCCTGAGAAAAGCTCTTGCTCCATGAAAAAATGGGCCGTCGGCTTGATGTCAGGGACTTCAGCAGATGGTGTATCGCTCACCCTTACCTCCTTTCGTGGTCAAAGCTTCCAACTCTTGAGTTACAAAACCTATCCATATCCAAAATCCCTTAACAAACAACTTAGGCAGGGCTCCCGACTGACCACACGCGGAATTTCACAACTCAACGTTACCCTCGGACAATTTTTCGCGAAAACCACGCTGAAATTTATAAAGAAAACAAGATCTCCTCTTTCGAAAATCAGCGTCATCGGCTCCCACGGACAAACCCTTTACCATGGACCCGATGATCATCCTGCCCATACCCTTCAGCTTGGCGAACCTTGTCTTATCGCTGAACATACAGGAATCCCCGTCGTTGCGGACTTTAGAATGCGTGACCTGGCTGCCGGAGGAGAAGGAGCCCCTTTGATTCCCTTTTTCGACCAATATTTCTTTGGGAGAAATCGTGTCCGTGCGATGCAAAATATCGGCGGAATCGCAAACGTCACTGTCGTCGGGAAAAGAGTGGTTCCTCTTGCTTTCGATACGGGTCCCGGAAATTGTCTGATCGATTGGGCCGTTCGGAAAATTACGCAAAATCACCTTTCATTTGATCCTTCAGGAAAAATCGCAAGGCGCGGTAGGGTGGATATGAGGACCGTGAGACAAATGGCCGAACATACCTACTTCAAAAACAAACCTCCCAAATCCACAGGCCTGGAACTTTTCAACGAAAGTTTCCTGCCCAGATCCATCGTGAATGACCACTCTGAAAATCTAGTGGCCACCCTTACCTACTTCACAGCCTATACGATTCGAGAAAGCTATCGTATTTTCATTCCGTACAAAATCTCAGAAATCATCGTGAGTGGCGGAGGAGCGCTGAATGATACACTCATGGCGCATCTTTCTAATCTTTTTTGGCCTATTCCCGTCCGTTCTATAGAACCATGGGGCATCCCTGCTCAATCCAAAGAACCCATTGCCTTCAGCTTCTTAGCCCTTCGAGCCTTAGAAGGGAAAATCAATCATCTGCCACACACAACGGGTGCACGTCATGCTTGTATCCTCGGCAAAATCATTCCCGGGAAAATCCGCTATGCAAACGGCTGATTGGATTGTAGTGGCCGTCTACTGCCTCATCAGCTTGTGGCTGGGTATTTTCCTGACCAAAAAAGCTTCTTCAGGAATCGAATCCTATTTTGTTTCGGAACGAAAACTAGGCTGGTGGCTGGCCGGTACCTCCATGGCTGCAACCGCTTTTTCATCCGACACCCCCCTTCTCGTAACTGGCATGGTGAGAAGACGCGGTGTCTGGGGAAACTGGGAAATCTGGGCTCTTGCCGCCAGCACCATGCTCGCCGTTTTCTTCTTTTCAAAACTTTGGAAACGTTCCGGCGTAATGACGGAAGTGGAGCTTTCGGAATTGCGATACAGCGGAAAATCAGCAGCCTTTCTCCGCGGTTTCAAAGCCATTTATTGGGGAGTCCTCTACAATGCCTTTGTGATGGGTGCCTGGCCCGTCACCGGTCTGGCCAAAGTCATGCAGGAAACAACTCATTGGAATAAAGCACAATCCATTTTTTTCTGCATGGGACTCACCGCTCTTTACTCAACACTATCCGGCTATTGGGGAGTGATTCTTACGGACTTCTTTCAGTTTTTCGTAGCGATGGCAGGAGCTGTGCTCCTTGCCATCTTTTCTGTTCGAGCCTGCGGAGGCATGTCCGTCATCATTGAGAAACTTGCTTCAACAGACAAGCTATCTTTTCTGCCTCCTCTGCAAAGTGCGCACACGCCTATGGAGGTTGCGTGCTCTCCCTTTGGCTGGTTTCTGGGCCTGATCTTCATTCAGTGGTGGGCTTGGAAAAACACGGACGGAGGCGGTATCATCGTTCAGAGAATTGTCTCTTGCAAGAATGAACGTCAAGCCATTCTCTCCACGCTATGGTTCAACATCGCCCAATATGCCTTGAGATCCTGGCCATGGGTCGTGACCGCGCTTGCCTCACTCATCCTCCTTCCCGATCTGGCTGATCACGAGCGGGCTTATCCCAGATTGATTGTCACCCTTCTCCCTCAAGGCCTCAAAGGCATCATGGTGGCTTCCTTTTTTGCAGCTTTCATGTCTACCATGAGCACGCATTTGAATTGGGGTTCTTCCTATTTCGTGAATGATTTTTACAAAAGGTTTTTGAACAGAAACGCCTCGGAAAATCATTACGTGTGGGTGGGACGGCTCGCATCCCTCATTCTCGCAGCCGCAGCAACACTGGTCGCTTTCTTCACTGAAAGTATCGGTCAGATTTTTACTTTTATCCTGAATTTGACCGCCGCCATCGGACCCGTGTATCTTCTCCGGTGGTTCTGGTGGCGCATCAATCCGTGGAGTGAACTCGTTGCCATGGCTGTGAGCCTGCCTGTCATCATGCTGAGACCTTATTTCTTTCAAGCAACAGGAATTCCTCCCAATCTTCCCACAGAACTTCTGTTTATGATCTTTGGAAGCGCTCTTTTGTGGCTGCCCGTCACACTGCTTACCAAACCGGTTCCTGAAGAGACTCTGAAAAATTTCTGCAGCAAGGTTCAACCGCCGGGTATGTGGAGAGAGTGGAAAGACAAGAGAACCAACTGGCTTCCAAGCGTTGGGCTTTGGCTTATCGCCACGCTGGCATTAGCCGCAACCACCATCGGACCTTTGAAGTGGCTATTAGGACAACCCATGGAAGGAATAGCGTGGTCGGCAGGAGCTTTACTTTTATGGGTCTATGTGGTTCTCAAATTGAAGGATGAATCACATGCCGACGATATTGTAGCCGCAGTCACAGTAAATGATTTCTCCAGTGATACCGCTGGAAAGTGGGCTGGCAAGAAATAAGGCAGTGTTGGCAACTTCGGTGATCTCAACATTTCTTCCCAGCGGAGCCTTTTCACGATGATAGCCCAACATATCAGTAAAACCTGAAATCCCGCGAGCCGCAAGAGTGCTTACGGGCCCGGCGGAAACACCATTGACCCGAATATTTTTTTTCCCAAGGTCGTAGGCAAGATAGCGTATTCCAGCTTCCAAACTCGCCTTAGCAAGTCCCATTACATTGTAATGAGGCACCACTCTTTCAGAACCAAGATAGGTCAATGCCACAATACTGCCGCCCTCCTTTTCCATCAAAGGTTCAGCGGCCTTGGACAAAGCCAGCAAAGAATAGGCGCTCACATCTTGTGCAATTTGGAAACCGGTGCGGGTCGTGTCAACCGTTCTGCCGTCTAAATCCTCTTTGGGAGCAAAAGCAACGCAATGCACCAAAATATGCAAGATTCCAAACTTCTGATTGAGTTCTTCAAAAACCGTTTTGATCTCACCATCCTTGGTGACATCACAGGGAAGAATAGGAGACTCCTGACTGAGAGTATGAGACAGTTCGGTAACACTCTCTTTGAGACGATCTCCTTGATAGGTAAACGCCAGCTGCGCACCTTCCCGCGCCAAGGCCTGGGCAATGGCCCACGCAATACTGCGTTTGTTGGCAACACCCAAAATGAGACCTTTTTTACCTTGAAGCAACATGCCTTTTCTCCTTTGTAAGATTGATGGAGAGAGTAAACCAAACTTTCGGTGCTGTCAAGACTGGATCAAATGCTTGGATCAAATGCTTTCGTTCCATTCAGAATCCGTTTTTTCAACGAAACCAAATCAGGAACGTTGAACCTTGTCTTGCACTGCAGGGTAAGTTTTGAAAATCTTCCCGTCAAATTCTACAAGAATAGGCCCTTCCAACGTCCACTCGGAAAGGCTAGGATGTTTGTACTTGAAAGTCAGCTCACTTTTCAGAATGTTGTTGTTGGCCACCTGTTTCACCTCACGGCCAATAAATTGAAGAGGATAGGGGTGACCTTTTGAATCAATCAGGATAGGGGTTCTGAGCTTCAGACACCTCTTTTTATTCTTCTCAAGATCGGTTCTGAAAAAATTGCGATCGGAGGTGACTACCTCTGAAAATTTCATCTCAAGAATTTTTATCTTCTCTCCATGAAAAGCCTCCTCCGCAAAAGAAGACTGCAAATCAACTGCTGCAGGCTCCGCCCAACTACCAGAGAATCCCAACAGAATATAAAATATCCCTGTCCAAAAAACCGATTTCACCATCCGCCATGGTTGCATGACAAGACCTCCTTCACGTAGACATCATCCAAAAACACACAACTGACTGAAAATCGATCCGCCTAAGACCCCAGTATTCCTCCTGAAGTTTCATCAAGAAAAATTCCTTTGATATTCATCTCAAGCGCATGAGGGTGATCGCTGGTCCGAAAAGCTTCCTCTTTGGAAATCATTTTCTTCTCTACAAGGATGAGCAGATGTTGATTGAAAGTCTGCATTCCCTCCTGTTTTCCATTTTGCATCACTTGACCCAGCTTCTCAAAATGCCCTTCCCGCAAAATCTTACCTGCTGAGGGATTCATCATCAAAACTTCGCAGGCCGGCAAGAGACCTTTTCCATCAAGACGGGACAAAAGTCTTTGTGAAACAATCGCTTCTAAATTATAAGAAAGCTCGGTCAAAATCGCTTGATGTTCCTCCCTTGGATAAAAACTGAGAACACGCTCAAAAGCTTGCATTACATTTTTTCCGTGAACGGTGCTCACGACCAACCGACCCGTTTCAGAAGCCGTCAAGGCGGCATGAAAGGTTTCCGCATCACGGATTTCACCTATCACAATGACATCGGGATCCTGCCTGACTACATAACGGAGCGCCTGGTGAAAAGATTCCGTATCCAAACCTATCTCGCGCTGACTGATGAAAGACTTATCATCCTGATGAAGATACTCAATGGGATCTTCCACGGTGATGATACGCTTTTCCTCATTGTGATTGATATAATCGACCATGGCTGCGATGGTGGTTGACTTTCCGGAACCTACCGGTCCGGCAATCAGTACCAGACCTCTTTGCTTCAACGCAATCGCTTTTAAAATCGAAGGGAGACCCAAATTCTCAAAACTCGGGATTTTATCCTTGACCATTCTGAAAACGATCGCAACCTCTCCTTTTTGATAGAAAGCATTGACACGAAACCGGCCGATACTGTCAGCGTTAAAGGCAAAGTCCACAGCTTTGGTGAGCTGGAAAATTTTTTTCTGATGATCGCTGAGAAGAGGGTCCAGAACGGATTCTAGAAAGGGGCTGGAAGGCTTGAGAACATCAAGGGGAATCAGTTTTCTCCCCGTACGAATCCTCGGTAATTCTCCCGCCTTCACATGAAGATCGGTTGCCGCTTTCTCTATTAGTTTTTTCAAGCATTGATTCAGAAAATGCTTTTCATCCATTGTATTTCAAAAGTAATCCTGTATCCAGCCTTTAACCTGATTGACGGTTTTGGACAAGAGACTCAAACTTTCTGGTTTCCTTCCCCCTTCCGCTTCAAGGTTGGAGACATATTTCAAAAGCCCGAGAATAGCATTGTAAGCAGGATGGGCCAAAAGCTCCTGGGGCCCTTGAATACCCGTTCCAAAACCAAGACGGCAAGGAAGCGTAAGTTTACCCTGGGCAAGTTCTAGAAAACCGTTCATCTTCGTGCATCCACCGCTAAAAACAAGTTGGTACAGATGAGGATATTGATTTTTGACCTCACGGATTTCTGTTCCAAGGATTTCAAGACCGGCATCCATATTTTTTAAAATCTCTTCCTGAAAAATCTTCAAGGGTATTTTCAAACGGACCCGACCTGAAGCATCGGTATAAGGAATCGATTCCTCCAAAGCATGCGCACTCTCTTCCAAACTACCGAATTCCTCTTTGAAACGCCTCGCATCTTTGGGAGGTATTTCCCACTTTAGAGCCAGTTGCTCAGTAATGTTTTCACTTCCCCAGGAAAGAATTTTTGAAAATTTCAGAGATCCCTGGTAAAAGTAAAAAAGTTCTGACAAATGCCCGCCTATTTCCACTAGAAGAGCCCCTTCATTTTTTTCTTCTTCATGCAGCACCATCGTACTTGATGTAAGTCCTTTTGGAATAATAACTTCTGATTCTATTTCAAGCCGATCCAAGAGCAGAGTCAATCCCCGATAAGCAGTAATAGGCAGGGTAAAAAGGTGAAGCGTCACACTAAGCCTCTTTCCTTCAAGCCCCAGTGGATTTTTGATCTCCGGCAGATCATTCACGAGATATTCCTGCGGAACCGTTGACAGAATCACTTCATCAAGAGGAATGGTCGCAACCGTTTTGGTCTGCCTGACAACATTTTGTATGTCCTGCTCATGGATGGTTTTGGTACCCTGAAAATAAAGGGAGCTTGATACTTGATAATTCCGAATCTCCGGGTTTGAAACCACCGTATACAGCGGAAATTCATAATACGGCTTTTCTCCGGCCACCTCCGCTAGAATTTCTTTCACTTCTTGCGTAGCGACTTCCGAGTCTCTCACCAACCCCTTTTCAAATCCCTGGGCATCGATTTTCTTCCAAGACTCAACAACAATTGTCTTGTCAGGTTTAAAACTTGCACGCAAAGCTACCAGCTTCGAGGTCCCGATATGAAGAGCTAAAACAGCAGAATCTTTTTCCCGCAGCAAGGATCATGCCCCCTATTTTCTTTTTTTATCTTTTCTTTTTGCCACAATGTTTTGAAAACGAAGATCAATGTATTGAAAATAATCTATCTCTTTTTCCAAGATGGGGCGCAGAACACGAAGTTTCTCTAAATCCTCACGATAATTCTCACCTACCCTGATCTCCAAATCTCCTTCCAAGAAAATGCTTATTTTTTCCAAAGACTCAACTTTGACACGAGTGATTTTCTTCGCATGAAGAACCGGCTCATTTGAAATCAAACCCTTGATGGTGAAAACCGCCCTAAGAAGATGGCCATTCTGATACCTTTCACGCCCGAAAGAGCCCTTCGCATTTGGCCTTAAATCCTCGAATAAGGCTAACTGAGAATCTGAACGCGCTGGGCCCAAAAGATATCCCTCATCATCCATCACATACAACCGGTCCCCGGAGGGGAGTTTAACCCTCAAGAAGTCTCTCCGCTCCTTCACTTCAATCAAAATTTGATTGGGAAGGATTCTGGAGACGGTCGCTTCCTTAATATGTCTGTTTGACTCAATCCTTCGGGTCACTTCTCGAAGGTGAATACCTAAAATATTCTCTCCTACATGAAGATCTGCTATGCGAATAATATCTGCGGGGGTCAATATACCATCGGTGTGGACATTGACCACAGAGAGATTGAAGAAATCATCCGCAAACAAATGTTTGCGAATGCCTTGGAATGCGAGTAGAAAAACCAACGCCAGAACAACAATCGGAAAGCTCAGCCTGCAAAATCGAGAGAGAAATCCGAAGAAGTTACGGAGGGCCTTACTAAATGAAAATTTTCTCCCCCTTGCTTTCTTTCTCATGTTCCATTCTCGTCAGAGCAATTCGTATTAGTTCGACACAAAGATCGGAAAACTCAAGCCCTGCCGCTTGAGCAGCCTTCGGGAGAAGACTGGTCTCTGTAAAACCCGGTATCGTATTGGCTTCAAGAACATACGCCTCTTCTTCCTGAAGGATCATATCGATTCTCGAAACATCACGCAGTCCTAAGACATGATGAGCCGCTAAAGCAATTTCCTGGACTTTTTGGGAAATGGCTTCTGGAATTTCGGCCGGAACAATGTATTTAGTCATGCCGGGAGTATACTTGGCAACATAGTCATAAAAAAACCTCCTCGGTCTTATTTCAACAACAGGTAGAGAGCGAGTTCCGATAATGCCAACAGTAATTTCCTGTCCCTCAATTCTTTTTTCAGCCAGGAGGCGGGAATGTTTTTGAAAAAGATAGGAGACTACTTTTTTAAGGCTTGTCAATTCCTCAACGCAAAAGACATCGATACTCGAACCTTCCTCCGGAGGTTTGACAAAAATGGGAAAACCAAAATGGGCAAGCCTTTCTTCCCAGTCATTCGCGGACAATATGGCAAAGGGTGGTGTCAAAATCCCAGCCTCCGAAAAAATCTTCTTCGCCACAATTTTATTGAACGCTCGCGAACTTACCTCCGAGTCGGATCCAAGATAAGGAATCCCAAGCTGTTCGAGAACAGATTGAATCTCACCGTCTTCTCCACCTTTTCCGTGAAGAGCCACAAAAGCAAAATCCAAGGAATGGGACGAAAGCTCTTCTCGCATATTACGCGATTGAATATCGATTGCTTCAACTGCAAAACCTCGTTCTTTAAGGGCTTGATAAATGGCGTTGCCGGAACGCAAAGAAACATCTCTTTCGCTGGAACTGCCTCCCATAAGGACGCCGATTTTGCCTAGTGTCTGTGGCGGCAATTTTCGACCTTTCTTAAAACGCATTAAAAATCCAGACCTATTTAGTACCGATTCACGACTCTTTCAAGCCGACAACGCCAAAGCACTTGAGATATATTTGACCTCAAGTTCCAACCCTACTCCAAACCTTTGCTTAACTTTATCCTGCGCTAAAGCAATCAAATTGAGAACTTCGCGAGCTTTCGCTTTTCCCAAATTGACAATAAAATTGCTGTGTTTCTCAGAAATCTGGGCATCACCGATTCTAAAACCGCGAAGGCCCGCATGATCAATCAACTTACCGGCAGTCCATTCAACGCCCTTAGGATTCTTGAACACTGAACCCGCACTAGGATAGCGAAGGGGTTGGACTCCCTCCCGATAAGCAAGATTGGCTTTAATCTCCTTCCACACTTCTTCACGGGAAGCAAGTTGAAGTTTGAATGTTGCCTCAACGACGATTTGTCCCTCAAGATTACTGGTCCGATAACCAAAATCAATTTCACCCCGTTTAAGATGTTTCAGATTGCCGCTTCGATCCAAAATTTTTACTTCCTGAACCCAGTCAGCCACCTGATTCAACTTGCCGGCGTAGCGGCTGTAACCCGCATTCATGACTAATGCACCCCCTACAGTGCCGGGAATCGTGCTCACAAATTCCAGGCCACCCAGAGCATGATCTGCCAAGTAATAAGTCAGTGGGATGAGACCCATTCCTGCTGAAACATGGACATAAGGGCCCTCAACCGTCAAACGGTTAAGTTCAAATTTCTTCAATGAGATGACCAAACCATCAAAACCGTCATCGGAAAAGAGGATATTACTGGCATTCCCAATCAAAATCCAAGAAAGACTTTCTTTCTCGGCAAAATCCATCAGACAGGAAAGGTCTTCGCAAGTCTCAGGTTCAGCAAAATAAAAAGCCTTTCCACCAATTTTAAAACTGGAATGCTGAGCTAAGGGCTCATCTCTCCTGATTTTTCCACAAATCTCCGAAGGAAAGTTCACGTTCTATCCCACCTTTTGAAGGACGGTGACTTTACTCTTTAAGCGTTCCACAAAGCAGTCCGCCACTTCTGTAATATCTCCCGCACCAAGAAAAGCAACGATTTCATTGGGATCAAGATGATTCAGGAGATAATCGATCACTTCTTCTTTAGGCATTCTAAGAATATGCGGATAGCCTGTACCGCATACCGCATCATAGATGACGCCCGAATCAATCCCGGTTGGATTGGTTTCTCCTGCTCCGTAAATTTCGGTCAGAATCAATCGATCCGCTTGGGCAAAGGAAGGACCAAATGTTCCGGCGAGAGAACGGGCACGGCTGTAACGATGCGGTTGGAAAACACAGGTAAGTTTTCTTCCCGACGCTTTGAGCGCACTCAAACTTGCCTGAACTTCCGTAGGATGATGCGCGTAATCATCCACAACGGAAAGCCCAGGCTGGTCCCATTTGAGTTCCAACCTTCTTTTCGCTCCGCGAAATTCCGGTAGATGATTTAAAATCGGTTCAAGGGGTAAATCCATGGATCGCAACAGAGCGATGGTGCCAAGAGAATTAAGAATGTTGTGAAGGCCCGGAATGTTCAATCTTACCCCGCCTACTTTCTTACCATGATAAAGCAAAGTATAACTGGAAGACAATCCGGACAGATTGATTTCAGAAGCCGAAAATTCCGCTGTCTCGGAAAAACCGTAGGAAATCTTCCGACCCTTAGCATGGGACACAACTTCACGCAGGTTGGGACAATCTTCCGAATAAACCACCACACTATCTGGTTTTAAATTGTCGAGAAATCCTCGAAATTTCTCCTTGATATCCTCGAGCCCTGTATAGTGATCCAAATGCTCCTCTTCCAAATTGGTGAGAATGGCATGAGAAGGAGAAAACAGGAGGTGGGTTCCATCACTCTCATCCACTTCCGCCACTATCCACGTCCTCTCACCGAGCAAGACATTGTCACAGAAGTTGATCATCTCCCCACCGACAAAACAGGTCGGATGAAACTCCATACAAGTAAGAAGATGAGAAACCATTGAGGAAGTGGTGGTCTTTCCATGCATCCCCAAAATGGCGATGCTTTTACTTTGATTCATGAAATAAGCCAAAAGTTCGGCACGATGCACCATCAAAATACCCTGGGTTGTCGCTTCCACATATTCAGGATTGCTTTTTGAAATAGCCGATGAATAAACAACCAGATCAGGCTTTTGAGTACGAATGATATCCGAGGCATGGCCAACAAAAACTACAATACCCCTTTGACGCAATTCCTGAAGAGTCCTTCCTTCCTTGATATCCGAACCCGAGACAGAAAATCCAAATGCTGTGAGAGCTTTCGCAAGACCACTCATGCCGATACCAGCCACTCCGATAAAATGAACGCGCTTCTTATCAGCAAGTAAATCTTTCAAGACGCAACCTCCCTTGTGAAATTAAAAAGCTGCTCTACTTCTCTTACCAATCGATCTCCCGCATCCGGTTTCGCCAATTGGCTCACTTCATGACGGATCTTTTGAAGCTTTTCCCGGTCGTGAAAAAACGCAAGGATTTGGCCGTTGAGGCGCTCAGGGTTTAAAGATGATTCTTCCATCAGATAAGCAGCACCTCGCTCCGCCAAATAACGAGCATTGGCCAGCTGATGCGATCCGGCATAAGGATAAGGAATCAGAATGCTTGCCAAACCAAACAACGCAATCTCGGCTAGAGTTCCTGCACCCGCCCTCGCAACGACCAAGTCACTGCCCGCATAAAACCCGCTTATTTCATCAGTAAACGGGAAAACCTCGTTTTCAATCCCCAAACTGTTATAAGCGTGCTCTAATTTTGAGAAATCGGTCAGTCCTGTTATATGAATGACGGCAATTTTTTGCTTTTCTTCAGCGGGGATAAGCTGAAAAGTCTGTAAAACGACGCGATTGAGGAAAGAAGCACCCTGTGAGCCTCCCAGAATAAGAATTTGGAACTTATCGCCTTCTTTGAAAACGTGTTTGCGGGCGGTTCCAAGGATGTCCGGACGGAGAATATTACCCGTCCAAACCCCTTTATTCCCGCTAAACTTTCCCAAGGTTGTGGGAAAACTCACCGCAACTTTTGTTGCGAAAGGAATGAGCATCTTGTTGGCCCTTCCTAAATCAACATTTTGTTCATGAAGGACCGTAGGTATCTTTTTGTAATGGCCTAAAATGACCCCTGGAAAACTAACAAACGTGCCAAATGCTACAATGGCATCCGGCTTCACTTGTTTGATAATTTCAGCCGTTCTCAAAAACGCCTGAGCTAATTTTAACAAAAATCCAAAACCTTTCAATAAAAAACTCTTTGGAATTGGAAAATCAGGAAGATAAAAAATCTTGCAGCCGCTTACAAGAAGAGCCGTCTTAATAAAAGAGGAGACACGCGGTGTCACAACGAGTATGGTTTCTGCTTTCGGATATTTTTTCCGGAAAAATTCAGCAAACGCAATAGCCGGGAACAAATGCCCGCCTGAAGGACCCGCAAAGATGAGCAGTTTCACATTCAGTGAACTCTGGAACGATCGAGGCTAACAAGCAATCCGATGGCGGCAAGATTGAAAATAAGAGAGGAACCTCCGTAACTCACAAATGGAAGCGGTAAACCTTTGGTAGGGATCAAGCCCGTGGTAACAAGAATGTTAACAATGGCTTGAAAAGTTATCAAAAGCGTTAAGGAGTAAGCAAAGTATCTCTTGAAAGGATCGGACAATTTATCCGAAATGGCAGCCCCCTGAATCAGAATATAGACAAAAAGTCCAATCACCGACAAAGCACCCAGCAGTCCGAGCTCTTCTCCGATAATCGAAAAGATAAAATCAGTAAAACTCTGAGGCAAATAAAAGAGTTTCTGAGTGCTCGCGCCCAGTCCTACTCCCTTCCAGCCCCCCAAGGCAAAAGCCAAGAAAGATTGAATAATCTGAAAACCACTCCCCTGCGGATCCTCCCAAGGATTAAGATAAGAAAGAACGCGTTTAAAACGATAGGGCTCGATCACAATCAAAACAACGAGCAAGGGAACACACAAGGCAGCAGAAGCAAAAACGTATCTCATCTTCAAGCCGGCGAGGAAGAAAAGAAACAAAGAAATCAAAAAGATGAACACCACCGAACCGAGATCCGGTTGCAAGATCAAAGCTAGAGCCAATACTCCGATGATCAGTATCGGTGGAATAAAAACTGTAAGGCTTCCCTGAGTAATTTTTTTGGATTTTCGGGTCAGATAATCCGAAAGATAGGCGCAAACTGCAATTTTAGCAAATTCCACCGGTTGAATACTGAAATTGAAAAACTTTATCCAACGTCTGGCTCCTCCTCCCGTTTTCCCAATAACTGGCAAAAAAACCGACAGAACAAAGAGAATTGAAAAAATCACAAGGAACCGGCTGTTGGATCGGATCCAACTTGGAGGGATCCTCATGCACACAAAAAGGGTAACCAAACCGACGGCAACAAAGATCAGCTGTCTTTTTAAAAAGTACATGGAATCCTGGAGAAACCGATCTGCAAACATTGCGCTTGCGCTGTAGATCATGATGACCCCTAAAGCGACAAGAATAAAAACGCAAATAAGAATTTTTTCGCTTTCCTTGGAAATTTTCATCGGACCTGAAGCACCGATTGAAAAGCAAGTTTGGCTATGATTTCCTTGAACCTTTCCCCTCTCTGCTTATAGTTAACGAACTGATCAAAACTGGCGCAGGCGGGAGATAAGAGAATGGTATCACCAGGCCTAGCTGAGGCTCGTGCTTGATGAACTGCCTCCATCAAATCCCGGCATACCCTGACAGGAACAACGTCCTTCCACGCTTCGCTCATTTCAAAAGAAGACTCGCCGAATACAACACAAACCTTGACTTTCTTTTGAACCAAAGAGGCCAAAGGCCTAAAATTATTACCCTTATTGCGTCCACCGCAAATCAAAATAGCGGGTTCTTTCATCCTGGCAAGGGCCCATTCAAGCGAAGAAGGATTCGTCGATTTGGAATCATTGATGTAAAACAAACCGTCCCCCGAAGGGACTTTCTCCATGCGATGCTCAATACCCTGGAAATTGCTAAGAAAATTGAGCACACGACCACGGTCCAGATCATAAATATCTGCCGCTTTCAGAACAGCGTCCCAGTTAGGATTTTCAATCCCTCCTTCATTAAAATAAACGACCTTTGAAGGAATCAACGAAAGAATCTCTTGGGTAAGCTGATCCTGCCGATTCAATATGGCAAAATCTTGACGGGTTTGATTCTTGAAAATCTTAGCCTTGGCGTGAAGATAAGCATGCATGTCACCATGCCAGTCAAAGTGATCTGGCGTCACATTGAGGAGAAGTGCCACACGAGCTCGAAAATGCCATGTATTTTCGAGCTGAAATGAACTCACCTCAACCACTGCTTTGGAATCGGACCTAAGGTGTTCGATTTCAGCAATAAAGGGGTTGCCGATATTGCCACAGGCAATAGAGTGCATTCCAAAATGGTTGAAAAGCCCGGCGATGAGTGACGTCGTAGTCGTCTTACCGTTGGTCCCTGTGACAGCGATGATTTCACAAGGTGCGAACCACGAGGCAAGTTCGATTTCACTTATCAAACGCGCTTTTTTCGCCTCTTGAACGGCACGATAGATTTCAGTACTCGGTTTGATACCCGGAGAAATGACGACAAGATCTGACCGGACAATCCGATCCATCGAGTGTTTTCCCAATTCCACTTCAATTCCGTTCTTTTCCAATCTGGCCCGATATTCCAACACTGTCTGGTTCGAGATAAGTTCACTCACAAAAATATCAGCCCCTTTCTTTTTAAGGAAAAGCGCCGCTTCCAATCCGCTGATTCCAAGTCCTAAAACACTGACTTTTTTATCTTGAAGTGTTTGGTACGGTTCCACAGACTCTCCTATCTGATTTTCAAGGTACTCAAACCTACCAGAGCCAGCATAAACGCCACAATCCACAAACGGATCGTGACTTTCGATTCAGGCCAACCCTTCAACTGAAGATGATGATGAAAAGGAGACATGAGAAAAACCCTCTTTCTCCTCAATTTGAAAGAAAGGACCTGAACAATAACAGACAGGGCTTCCCATACAAAAATCCCGCCCACAATCAAAAGGACAAGCTCTTTTTTGATGCAAACCGCCACCGCTCCAAGAGCCCCTCCTAAAGAAAGTGATCCAGTATCGCCCATAAAAATCGTAGCCGGATAGGAGTTGTACCATAAAAAACCGGCCCCCGCTCCCACCATGGCCGAGCAAAAGACGGTAAGTTCACCCGATTCTGAAAAAAACGGTATCTGCAAATAATTTGCGAAAACGGCGTGACCCGAAACATAGCTGATAATAGCGAAAGCCCCCGCTGCAAAAATCAGACAGCCAATTGCAAGGCCATCCAGACCATCGGTAAGGTTTAGAGCATTCGAGGCTCCTGCCAGCACGATAATCACGAACGGAATATAGAAAATCCCTAAATAAATTACAGCATTTTTCAGGAAAGGCAGGTAAAGAATCCCTTTGAATTCTGGATCATGAAACAGATACCACCCCAAAATCACACCCAACACCACCTGCCCCAGCAATTTGGATAAAGATCGAAGCCCTCTCGTGCTCTTGCTTTTGATTTTAAGATAATCGTCGGCAAAACCTATCAGTCCAAACCAAACCAAAGTAGCCAAGCTGATAAGAAGAAGACGATTCGCTAGATTTCCCCAAATCAAGCTTGCTGCAACAATTCCTGAAACGATCAAGGCTCCACCCATGGTAGGAATGCTTTTTTTGTCTTGAAACAAATGATGGATGGGGTCCGCATTCTCTCTCTTCGTACTGCCAATAGCACTGACAGCTGAAAGCCAGCGCGTGAAAGATGGGCCAAGAATCAGACACACAAAAAAAGCGGTCAGGCTCGCTCCCATAGACCGAAAAGTAATGTATTTGAAAAGGTTAAAAACAATCCATTGCTCCCGCAGCGGATACAAAAAGTAATAAAACATGAATCCTATCTTACTCAGTTTGACCGTTTTCCGCTCAGATATCCTCCTCTCCCCTTTCCGCCGAAGGACGGATCAGTCCTCTGGCTGAGGGGGAGAGGAAAGAGGTGAGGGGTAAGACAATGTCACTTTACATTCACCCTCACCCTACCCTCTCCCGTAGAAGGGAGAGGGAAACTGTAAGAACCGGTCAAACTGTGTATCTTATCGTTTTGAAAAAGCTTCGGTTGATTCTCTGGTCAACTCCGACTTGAGCCCGAACAAAATATCTTCCAACTTCGTGGCACGCGATCCCTTAAGCAAGATGGCATCGCCGGAACGAAGAAAAGAAAAAAGAAAGGGTAAGGTCTTCTCACTGCTTGAAAAACTATAAACCTCTTCGCATCCGTGACATTCGATCGCACCCTCAGCTATTTCCCTCGCCTGTTCTCCAACAGTGATAAGAATAGGGAGATTGAATTGTTTGAACTCACGCCCCAAGCGTCGATGCCACTCGCTGGATTCAGCACCCAGTTCCTTCATATCAGAAAGAACAACAATTTTCCGTCGGCCCAAATCTGACCAGCCAGAAAAAGAAACAAGGGACTGCATCACAGAGCCGGGATTTGCATTGTAAGCATCATGAATAGCTGTGATTTCCCGAGGCAAAATATGTAATTCAAACCGTCCCGAAAGAGACTGCAAGTCTTCCAGGCAACCTTCCAAACGCTCGAAAGGGACTTTCATTTCATGAGCAAGAGCAATGGCTGCAAGAAAATTATCAAGATTAAAGAGTGCGTGCGTCTTAAAACTGAAGCCATATCGCCCGTTCAATTCAAATTCAATCGCACCATTCACTGAAGCAAAACGAGAAATGAAAAAGTCATTGGACTTCTCCCTACCGAAAGTGACGGTTCTCACACGAAATGTTTTCGCCCTGTTTACCAGCTCATGGTTGTCCCCATTCACAATGAGGGTTCCATTAACTTTCTCCAATGAAGACGCCAATTCCAGCTTGGCCTCATAAATTTTCTCTAAGGATCCAAAACCCTCCAGATGGGCAGGATAAATATTGGTAATGAGCCCTATTTCGGGTCCCAAGATCCCGCATAAATAACCGATATCCCCTGTCTGACTCGCTCCTATTTCGGCCAGGAGAATTTCATCCTCCGGATGCAGTCTAAAAATCGTGAGAGGCAGACCAAATTGATTATTCAAATTGCCTGCCGTGGCAAGCACACGATACTTCCTGCTAAGAAGAAGATTGGAGATCTGCTTGGTAGTCGTCTTTCCGCAGCTCCCAGCAATACCAATCGCGCGAACGTTGTGTTTTCGCCTGAAACATGCCGCTAACTTTCCCAAAGCAATCGTAGTATCTTCCACAACGAAAACATTTTGATCTACCAGAGAGGTGATCTTTCTCCAAGATTTTTTGTCAACGACAAACGCTGAAGCGCCTTTCTGTTTGGCCTCTTTGAGAAAATTATGCCCGTCGAATTTTTTCCCACGGATCGCAAAAAATGCATTCCCCCGCTTCAACGTCCTGGAATCAATGGAAACACCCGTTAAAAGAGTTTCCGCTTTTTTCTCCACCGGAGAAGTCTGCAAAGCAAACTCGAAATCAGACAGCTTCAACACGGCTTGCTCCCGTCAGAATTTTTTCAACGCAAAGGCGATCATCAAAAGCAAATCTCTGATTTCCTACAATCTGGCAATTTTCATGTCCTTTACCTAAAACAAGCACCACATCCTCTTCTTTGGCAAGACTCAAGGCTTGAGCGATGGCTTCTTCCCGATTCGAAATCCTAAAGATATCTTTTCCTACACCTTTGACAACACCCTCTTCAACCTGATTCAAAATAGCTTCCGGATCTTCAGAACGGGGATTATCTGAAGTCAGGATGACAACATCCGAAAAAAAACTTGCACTACGACCCATCAGAGGACGTTTGGTTAAATCACGGTCTCCGCCGCAGCCAAACACGGTGATAATCCTTTTCTTGGCAAGACCCCGTACGGAACTCAAAACATTCTGGAAAGCGTCTGGCGTGTGCGCATAATCGACGAACACAAAAAAGTTCTGGCCACGATCAACCTTTTCCATACGTCCCGGCACACCCGGGAAACTTTTTAATGCCTCCGAAATCTCGAAAGGATCCCATCCCTCTTCAAAGGCACAAGCAAAAGCACCTAAAATATTGTAAACATTGTGGAGACAGGGTAGCTCCACTTCAATCGGGACACTTGTCTTTCCAATTTTGATCTCGAACTGAACTCCTTCGAGCCCCACCCGAATATTTTGAGCTAGAAAATCAGCGCGTTTCAGGATTCCAAAGGTGAAGGGCTTGGGTGCCAGAAGCCCGGAAAGTCTTTCTCCATAAAGGTCATCGGCGTTGATGAATATTTGGGCAGGGCGCGGCGTTTTGAAAAACAATTTCCTTTTGGCTTCAAAATATTGTTCGAGAGTTTCGTGATAATCCAAATGATCTTGAGTCAGGTTTGTAAAGACTGCCGATCGAAAGTAAACGTGGGCAACTCTTTCCTGAACGAGCGCATGCGACGAAACTTCCATCGAGCAAAACTCCATACCCACCTTCTGCATCTGAGTGAACATCCAGTTCAAATCGTAAGCACTAGGCGTGGTATTCTTTGAAGGTATGATCTGGCTTCCAATTTGATGGTGAATCGTGCCAATAAGACCACAGGAAGAAAAATGATTGAAGATGTGCTGAATGAGGAAAGAAATTGTCGTCTTGCCATTGGTCCCAGTCACACCGACAACACCAAGTTCCATGGAAGGATTTGAAAAAAACCTTGACGACAACAGAGAAAAAATAAAACGGGTATTTTTGACCTTGATCAGAGGAAAAGATTCCGGAAATTTGAAATGGGATCTCGCATCGACCACACAAGCGACAGCCCCTTTCTCCAGAGCATCCAGAACAAATCGATGCCCGTCCCGATCCTCTCCTTGGATAGCCACAAAAAGCGCTCCGGGGCGAATATCCCCAGACCGGCAACTAATATCAATCAGATCCCGTTCAAAAACTCCCCTGTCTTTTACCTCAACGCTGATATCTTGTAATAAGTCCTTAATTTTCATATAGTTATAAAAAGCGATTTAGCATTATAATATCGACAAAAATTTTTAAATCTTTCGGAGAAATGTATAAAAAAAGCGGTTTTCTGGAAAAAACCGCTTTTTCATACATCACCTCGCCGGATCACACAAAAAACCTTAAGATCCAGGTCCCCGACTCTTAAATTCTATCTTCACAAGATCAGAACTCAAGTAAAAAAAAGGCTGATCCCAAGTTCCTTCCGCACGCAGCCTAATCTGTTTCAAAAGAGTATCTTCTTTATAAAAAAGATGTTCAGAAACAAATGGAGGAAGCTTCGTTAAAAGTTCAGAGGTGAGAAAACAGGAAAGAGTGATGTCCAATTTCTCTTTTGAAAGACCCCCTCCAATATAAACCACCAAATCATGACCGGTTGCACAGAAATAAGCAATCTGGATTTTTCCCTGGATATCAAGTTCTAAAAGCACCTTTAAAGAATCAAATTTAAACGGCGTGGATTCTTTTTTGGAAAAAAGCTCAGGCGGCTTGATCGAAATTCCCTTCGAGAGAATATCCAATCTTAACTTTTGAGTCAGTAAAAAATCCCAGGGATTGTAGTGAACCTCCAGCAATTTTGCGGAGGCCTCTGAAACAGAATGGGTTTTAAAACGAAAGTTTCTAACAGATAAGCTACCGGGTAGAAATGAGCAGGATTCTCCATCAAATTTGAATGGGAGATCATGCTTGAGCTTGACCCACACGAATTGATTCAAAAAAAAGGGTAGAGCCATGAAGCCGGCCAAAAGAATCCCTATTACAAAATCTTTCTTTCTGGGAAATACTACCCTTTTGTTTGAATTTTCCCTCAAGCTCATTCGGCTATTTAATCACGCTTTCAGTGACTGCCGTTTTCGGGGAGGTGGTTTTAGCAGGTATTTTTTCCACCTTCCGTTCTGTGTATTTGCGGGGAGAAATTACAATTTCTACACGACGGTTTTTCTGTTTTCCTTCTTCATTATCATTAACTGCTACCGGATGATATTCTCCGTACCCGCTTGCCACAAGCTTCTTGGGATTCATGCTTCCACTTTCAACCAAATAATGAATCACCTCTGTGGCACGGGCTGTTGAAAGTTCCCAATTCGACTTCCAACCGGAATATCGGATGGGCTCATCATCGGTATGTCCATCCACATAAATAATATGCTCCTTCGTATCCCGGTTGATGATATCCGACACCTTGTCCAAAGTTTGCATCGCTGTTTCTTTAATCGAAGCCTTCCCAGAATCAAAAAGAACCCGATCCAACACGGTAAGCACAAGCCCGCGGTCCTGCATGGAAAGAGTGATGTCTCCCCCCACGAGTTCATCTTTAAGCCTCTTTTCCAAATCAGCTCTTGTCTTAGCTAAATCGTCCTTGGCTTTGTTTAAAGCTGAGAGTTGCTCATTCAGCTTGGCCAAATCATCATTCAAACTCACAATAGTTGCAGCCTGCTCACTGTTGACACGCTCCAATTCTTTCTGGCGTGCGCAACCCGTAACCGACACAAACAACACGAGACTCAAAAGAAACCATTTCCCTTCTCTTACCATCGTCCTAGCCTCCATTTCTGAACAAATTTTAAACTCATTACGCACTAAAAAACAATAGACCCTGAATTACAGAAGATCCTTTGTGATCTTCTTACTTTGAATTACTTTGAGAAAACTTGTTACCACTTTCGGATCAAATTGTGAACCAATGTGCCTTTGAATTTCTTCGATTGCTTCGGAAACTTTTTTCGATTCACGATAAGGCCGTTTTGAAATGATGGCGGTAAAGGAATCGGCAACCGCCACAATACGAGCTCCGATGGGAATTTCCTCTCCTGCTAACCCCTGCGGGTATCCCCTTCCATCGTAACGTTCATGATGATGAAGAATAATAGGAAGAAGGGGTTTCAAAGAACTGATCGATTTCAACACCTGAGCTCCACGGGAAGGATGCTTCTTAATCAGTTCATATTCTTTCTGAGTAAGTCCGGTTTTCTTAGAAAGAATCTTTTGAGGTAAACCAATATAACCCGTATCCAGAAGATGGACGGCACGCTCCAAATCGACAAGGTCATGTCTTGAAAGCCCCAAATCCGCACCCATTTCTCTAACCAGTTGCGCGAAAAGCGGGAGATGGACGTTGTCCCCCGAATAATTGAGCTCCAAAAGGTCCGCGATGGATTTGATACTTCCCATGGTGAGCTCGTGCATTTCATCATAAAGCTGCGCATTCTTGATTGCCACCACAGTCTGCTCCGAGAGCATTTGAAGGACTTCGAGATCGGTAGCCGTAAAAGACTTTTTGTCTATTCTGGCTTTCAACATAATCACGCCAAATACATCCTTTTCGATAAAAGGAACGGCAAGCACATGCCTGCCAAAATGGATTTCCCCGCCGAGGACCACCTTGCTATCAATGCCGTGGCCCAGCTTTTTTCTGATTAATTTCGTACCGTCTGACTGGCCAGTTGAAAATTTACAGAGAAGATGTTTCCTTTCTCTATCCAAAAGAGAAATGGAGCAATGCTTCACTTTCAAAATCTGCATGCACAGCCGTGCAATGCGTGGAAGAAGCTCATTGAGACTAAAGGCCGTACTGATAACTCGATGTATCGAATGAAGTGCCGAAAGCGCCAAGGCTTTCGGCTGAACTGCCTCATAAAGACTCCGAAGTTCGTAATCTTTACGGACAAGATTCAATTCTTCCTTTAAAAATTCATAGAATGCCGTTTTAAGGTGCGTCTGGCGGGAAATCGGCTCCTTTAAATTGCAAACCATAAAGCAACCTTGCTTCCCATTCAAAAGTTTGAGAGGGAAAGCTGCACAAAGTTCTCCCTCATGACAGCGGAAACTATGAATCGTCTCAGTATGATCCTCTTTTTTCGAACGGGCAAATTCTAAGAGATACTCTTCGCAGGACTTTTCATGAGCAGAGGATGCCGCATCCCAAGGGCATCGGGTTTTTCTGTCGAGACGGATAAGATCATCGGAGGATTCGGTGGCAAGATAAAGCCAGCCCAAAGGTTTTTTGAAGAGGGTATTGAACGCGGCGTAACCGCGTTTCCAAGAGGCGCTCTTAAGGATAGAACTCTCTGGAATTTTCTGAGCCCTTTTTTCCTTCAAAAGGACCATCTAAAATCCCTCCTTTTCCCCTTGCCAGTTAACAAGTTACCAAAAATGCATTTTATCATCGGCTTTTCTGTTGTCAAATCAAAACTACCCTTGCTGACTCTCCTAAACCCTTTCATAGGGTTCAAAAAGTCTTCGATACTCGTCTTGCGCAAAACGATCGGTCATTCCCGCCACATAATCACAAACAGCGCGATAAAGTCCATCCCGCTTCTCACGCACAAGAACCGAAGGAGGCAATTGCTGAGGTCCTTCAATATAGACGGTAAAAATCTCTTTGAGCAACCGCTTACCTTTTTCCGTCATGCGCACGATTCGGTAATGATTATAAAATCTGGAGGAAAGAAATCTGCGCCAAGTCTTTTTTAGCTCCTTCATTTCCTGTGAAAATTCAACGATCCGCTTGCTGCACTTCTCAAGATCAGAAAGAGATTGAATCTCAAAACTTGAGAGATTCTTCTTGGTCTGCTGAATCAAATCCTGGGCCTGTCGATTGATCAGAAGCCTGATGGCCAAGCGCCTTCGGTGAACTTCACTGATATTGGCATACTTCCTCGAAATGTAGGAAGAAATCTCTTTCCAAATTTCCAAGTCGGCAAGCTCTCCTTCTTCAACCAGGCCCGAACGAAGTCCGTCTTCCACATCGTGACTGTCATACGCAATCTCATCAGCAATGTCGGCCAGTTGAGCTTCCATCAGAACCGGAAAACGGGTCTTTTTTCCGCCCAAGATCACCGTCCCGTGCTTTTTCATCCCTTCCGTAACCTCCCGAGAAAGATTAAGACCCGGAAATTCGGGATAACTGTCTTCAAGCAGCTCCACAATTCTAAGACTCTGTTGATTGTGTTCAAAACCGCCGTGTCCTTTCATCCTGTCCGCTAAAGCTTCCTCTCCAGCATGGCCAAAAGGACCGTGGCCCAGGTCATGTGCCAGCGAAATCACCTCAATGAGATCCTCATTAAGCCCCAGAACCCTGGCTATCGTCCTTCCAATCTGGGAAACTTCAAGCGTATGGGTCAAACGCGTCCGGTAATGATCCCCTTCATGATTCACGAACACTTGAGTTTTGTACTGAAGCCTGCGAAAAGCTGTGGAGTGAAGAATGCGATCCCTGTCACGCTGGAAAGCCGTTCTGAATTCATGCTCCTTTTCAGGCCAGACACGTCCCTTGCTAAGCCTGGCCTTGGCAGCGTAAGGCGCCAATTCCTCCAATTCCCTTTTTTCCAACTCAATACGGGTAAGCATTGCGGCTAATTTCCTAATGATGAATCGCTACTGTGTTGTTTGAAGTCCGGTTCAAGATCCCTATTCTTTCAGGGATAAGATAAAAAAATCACCGAGCTGATTTTTTCAAACCTTTGACCAGACGTCCATACAACGCTTTTAGAGATTCTGAGATGACCTTGGTCCCATTAAGTACGGGCATAAAATTGGTATCTCCTTTCCATCTCGGAACAAGGTGAATATGCAGGTGAGCTTCCAGACCGGCACCCGCAGCACGGCCAAAATTAATGCCGCTATTGAAACCCTGAGGTTTCAAAACTTTATCACAAAGCCCTTTTGTGGCGATAAAAAGATTGATGAGATCTTCTCTTTCAAACGGACTCAACTGATGCAAATCCCTGACGTGACGTTTGGGCACAATCATGACGTGACCGTTGTTATAAGGATAGAGGTTCAAAATAGAAAAAGAATGAGCGGTCCTTTGGAGGATAAAATTCTTGGGGTCATTCTTCTGGCCGAGATAGCGGCAGAGAAAACAGCCCCGAATTTTTTTACGGACATAAGCGATTCTCCAGGGGGCCCAAAGTTTCTTCATGCCTAGAGGATGACCTTGGGTTGGTCGTAGAGATGAAGAAGCTCATTAAAATCTTTAAGCCGCCAGAGCAGGATCTTGGCTTCCTTCGCCAAAAGGGTGGCATTCAGTTCTATTCCTTGCAGCGTAATCATGATTTTCCGTTGTACCTTCTTTCGAAGTTTCTGAATGTCCTGAATAAAAAAACGCACATCCTCTTCCGTGACTTTACCGTAAGCTACCTGACAAACCCAACGGGTTCCCGGGGCCTTCGCCTCAACAGGGAAAACCCTTCCATTAGACGGCTTGAAGAGGACTTCGGTGAAGTGAGGGAACTTGATTCTCTTGGATTCAACTTCAATCACATCATTTTGAAATCGACGGAAGAGTTCTTCGACACGTTTGGTCAGCTCTTTTTTCTCTTCTTCCACCCTACGGCGAATCAAAAGACTGACCTCCTTGCGGAAAGCTTCTACCGCCAGATCATATCGGCCCACAAAATCGAACTCTCTCCGGTAATAAACCTGCCTGAGCCAAAAGCTAAAAAGAGGAAACGGAATGGTAAAAAAGGAACCTTTTTTATCCACCAGTTCCTCTTCCCAAAGTCTGCTCAAGATTTTTTTGATTTCATCGGTTTTGCGGTGAAGGTAAGCGGCAATATGATGCACTTTCTTATGACCGAGAGCAATGGCAAGAAGCACCTTAAGAGAGGTATAAAAAACCTGTCCCTTTCCCAAATTCTGAAGTAGGGCCATAAAATACTGATGCAGCCTCCCCTTTCTTTGATAGAGTTCCAACTCAAAAGCACGGGCTAAAATTCCATCTGACAATGAAACTTCGTTCTCTTTTTTTAGCAGTACGCTGAACTGTTCCGTAAGGATCTCTAGGAAATAAGGGTAGCCGTCTGTAAGTTCGACGAGAAATTTGCGGATGGATTCATCCATTTTAAGCATTGAAAGTCTATTTTCTATAAAAGCCTGAGAAGTCAAAAAATCAAAAGGTTTGATTTTCAAAACTTCGAAGTTCCCAAATAGAAGAGAAAGTTTATCACGGAAAATTTCTTGAGCCTTTCGAATCCGGCTGGCAGTCACAACATAGAGGGTTTCTTTCTGTAGCATCAGGGCACTGCCAAACTCACGGAAGGGATCGGTAAGCGAAAATTCTTCAAATCTGTCAAAATTATCCAGCACAAGAAGCACTTTCTTGCCCGACTCTTCTTGCAAAAGATGGGTCAACGACAAAACCTCCTTAAAAGCAACGTCCCATTCTTCTTGGTCAAGAAACCGCTTGATTTGCCTCATTCTTTTGAGCGTTTTAGGAATAAGCCGTTTGCTTTTGTTGATCAGAGTGTTGAATTCCATGGAGACTTCTTCACCTTGCGCTTTAAGATAACCGGCCAATAAAGCCCCCATAAATTTTTGGGCAAAATAGTCAAAGGGTTCGGGAAGAACCTCTACGTAAACCGTTATCAAGGAAGGTTCATGGATCGTAGCGAGGAAATGCTGAATGAGGGAAGTTTTTCCAACAGATTTCTGGCCGACAAAACCGATATTCTGGCGATAGCCTTTGAGAAAAGCTTGCACCCTCTTCTCAAGAATTTGAAGAATCTCGCCGCGGCCAAAAAAATCGGGGCCTAAAACCGGATCTGTTTCCATTTAGATCGCTTTGGTTAGATAATCCAGCGGATTCACTGGCTTGTGATTACGCCTGATTTCAAAATGAAGATGTGGAGTAGAAGCCCTGCCGGTAGCACCCAAACGTGCGATGGGCTGATGTTTTTTTACGCTCTCCCCCACCTTGACCAAATTTTCTGAACTGTGAGCGTAAACTGTTTGATAACCATCGCGATGATCCACAATGATCACATGCCCGAATCCTTTGATCTGTTCACTGACAAAGGAAATCGTCCCATCTTGAGCAGCACTGATGGGAGTCCCAAACGGAGCCTGAATGTCAATCCCTTTATTCAAAACATCGCCTTTCAGATCCTGAAACCGATAAAGAATCTGTCCTTTCAGAGGCCAATCAAACCAGAGCATTGGCATCGTTCTGTTTCGCCTAATAGCGGAGACACTGGGCATGGAAGTTTTCCGTATCGGAAGGGGGAAAGAAAGAACCGCGTCAGAAGAATGAGATGCCGTAGTACAACCGGTAAGTAAAATAACGATCCAGACTAACTGCCATTCTTTCCTACAACCCATCTTTAAAACCCAAATGTTGCGTGACTCGAGTTGACCATCACGTGTTTCGTTCAAAGAACACTATTCACATCAATGATTCCATATTGTTGCGAATTAAAAACAGAAGAAATGCACACCTACTTGCCTAACTGAACTGGGACGTGTGAGCAACAAGCAGCTACCCACTGGAGTACGAGTTCTTTATAACAAAAAAGAGAGGCCCTTTCAAGAGAAACTTTAAACCAATTTACTCAAACTTTACCGGAAGAAAAAATGCTGGATCAAAATCGGGCATCCTTTTCAAAATATCTTCTGCAATTTCAAGAGCAGCATGCGACTGTGCTGCCTTTCTGATCCTTCCCTTCATTTCATCCAACTTGTCTCGCGCCTGAAGAAGGTGGATAACTTTGTCGGCTGCATCACTCAAATCATAAAGGCGAACCGCTACACCTTTTTCTAACAAATATTCACAGTTACGATCCTCCTGCCCGGGGATAGGATCCACCAAAACCATAGGAAGTCCGCTGGCCATTGCCTCTGACGTGCTGAGTCCTCCCGGCTTCGTGATAATCACATCGCAGGCATTCATCAGCTCATGAATATTCTCGACAAACCCAAAAACTTTGGCGCGAGGTTTGATATTTTTCACTATGATTTTCAAACTTTTCAAGAGCGCTTCATTTTTTCCTGCCACGACCACAAGCTCGAGCGAGAATTCACAATCCTGAAAGGATTTCACAATCTCTTCCATTTTACCCACTCCAAAACCACCGTTGAGAATCAGCACGGCGGGGACAGATCTATCCAACCCCAATTTCTCCTTAGCAATCTCTCTGGGCAAAACCTGTTCATAAACCGGATCAATGGGAATTCCCGTGACAAGAATCTTTGACTCGTCCAATCCCCGTCTCATCAAATTTCTTTGCGACTCTCGAGTGGCCACATAATATCTGTCCACATAATCATAGACCCAAAAGGCGTGAGGATAATAATCGGTCAGAACACCATAGAGAGGAAGAGAAAGCTTTTTCCTTTTCTTCATGTCACTGAAAATCTCAAGCGCAAGAAAATGTGTGCAAACAATCACATCCGGGTCGCATTCCTCGATGAGTTTTTTCAAATTGATGGTGTTGAGCTTGTCAAAAAGAAGACGGACTTTGGCGGTACTTCGCGCAGTGAATTCATCATCGTATCTTTTATAAATGTAACCCAACAGTTCGGGAAGCTCCTTAATCAGTTCCAAATAGATCCGATTGTACATTTTTCTGAAAACCACATTGGAATAATCCAGAACGTCCACGACGCTGGCTTCCGAATTAGGAAGCATTCTTTCAAAGGAAAGTTTAAGTGCCTGAGCAGCCCTCTGGTGGCCCATACCCGCCGTGGTGTAAACAATCAGGACTTTCACTCCACGGTTTTGGTTTATCATAAATCAGATATCATCCTGAGCGACTTGCAAACTTGACTCGGTCAAGGGCGGTTCAAGCCCGCGCTCATTTTCTTTCGGGACCAGAATATTTAATAAACCCGGGGATACGGAAACGCTCAAGGGAGTCTCTCCGAAGAGATCCCCATCCAGCTGGACAGGAATAGGTTTTTCCGTTTCGATTTTAAAAGATTTCGCCTGAAAATAGAGGATTTCTTTGTCCTCCAAATGCCGGCCTGCCAGAACTTTGAAGAAATGACCGATAAAGTGCCAAAGAGATTGCGACTGAAAAACACAAATATCAAGCAGGCCATCATCTATTTTTGCATGAGTCGTAACCCTGATTCCTTTGATTCCGTAAGCTCTGGCATTCCCAATCACAATAACCCACGCTTTCACGGTAACGGATTCCATGGGCGGATCGAGAAAATGAAGCTTAGCTTCAAAAGCCTGATGTCTGACCACATTCCAAAAGCCGGCAAGGATATAAAGCCCCCAGCCCAACCACCGCTTCAGATAAGGATTCACACCACGAACCGCAACAGCATCCATACCGATACCGGCCATCAAAACAAAATGAGAACATGAAACCCGCTTTCCATGTTCCTGTCTGAAAACCGTGCCCAAATCAATCCGCTTCACCAAACCATTTTCAAGAAGGTACGGTAGATGGTTTAAATCCGAATCGAGACCCAATTCATGAGCCAGAAGGTTAGCTGTCCCAACGGGAACGGGTATCAAAATAAGAGAAGATCCGGCCAAGGCCTGAGCAACTTCCCGGATGGTGCCGTCTCCCCCCAGTACAATAACATGCGAGTAATTTTCATCCACGGCTTGTTCCGCAAAGTGTGTGGCGTCCCCAGGGGCACGGGTGACTCGAACCATAAAAGGGATGGAAGCTTTCTTTAGTAAGGATTCAATCTGATCAAACCGGGAGGATCGCCACCTGCTGCCAGCAACGGGATTATGAATGATGAGCAACTTCATTTTCATCCTTTCCCAATCTCACAGGGGATACTGGCCTCTATAAACCAGGCCTTCTAGAAACTCAAAATCACTAGTGCGCAGTCAAGATTGAAATTGGGGGGTTTCCATTTCAATCTGCACAGTACCGTGAACCCATACCTTATCGTAGTCGGACATCAAGTCCAACACGATAAGTACTGGCGCACATAATCGTAGGCGAACTTCAAGTTCGCCACGATTAGTGCTTGCGCAAAGGCGCATGCAAACAGCGCCGGTAAAATCAAAATTGACGCGGTACTAGGCAGGGCTATTAAGCTTTCAGGCTTTGAAGTTCCTGATCGAGACTCTCTTCGATTTTCTGAAAGGCGTTCTCGTAATTTTCTTCTTTCTTTGCTATAAGAACCGGCACATTAAGAATTCGAACCTTAGGGGGGGTGGCATGGTAAGTATTTCTGAGATAGTTGTGGTTTTCCCGAGAAAGAGCAATAACGACATCCGCTTTCTTTAAAAGATCTTCACTCACAGGCTCAACTTGAAAACCATTCAAAGGGATTTCTTTCTTTTTCAATATTTTCACCGCCAAAGGATCCGGCGTCAAACCCTTCGACACCACCAGACCAGCCGTCTGAACATGAACACGGTTTGAAAAGCCGAGCTCACTCAAACGCTTTTTGAAATACGCAAACGTCATGAGACCTCGGGTATAACCATCGTTGGATACAATGAGATAATTCTTTTTCCCTGGTTTCAGCTTATGATTGGTAGAGTCCTTTTTCATTGTAACTTTCATCTTCCCCTTTTCGTTTTAATTATATCACAAACGGCATGTTCAAACTAAATCGACGCGGTCATTTATTCTACAACAATACGTTTTCTCTTATCAACAAGAGCTTCCTCTTTTAAAGCTTCTACGATCAACACTCCATCCTGATATTTAGCTTTAACGGTATCTTCCTTGACAGAAACGGGCAGACTGATGTTTCGCTTGAAACCTCCTGAGAACCGCTCCTGGCGGTAAACTTTCCTGCCTTTTTCTTCTTTTCTCTCTTCACTCTTGCCTTCTCTGCGACCACTCACCGTCAGCACACGATCCTTCACCGTCACCTGAATATCTTCTTTCTTCATTCCCGGAAGATCCAACGTGATATGGAGTTTGTCCCCACGGTCTTCAATGTTCACGGGCGGCTCAAAAGAGTGAGAGGGAAACAGAATGTCCTCGGCTGAAGTTTTAAGACCACGCGACAAACTCTCGTCAAAAAGTTTTTGAACGCGAGCTTGTAAGGCATGAATTTCAGCTAGAGGATCTCCATCCTGGGAAAGAAGCGGATCGAAAGCATCCTGTGCATTTTGAAACGAGGGATCGGCTGATTCCGTATCTTCTCCCACTTGCACTTCCATCTTCCGCACATTACTCGAGGACGCTTTGGAACTGTCTTCCTTCTTCCGAGTCTCGGCATTCAATGGGAGACAAACAGCAAACAAACCTAACATCAAAGTGATTACAAAAAAAACCTGTGGACAAGAAAACTCTTTTCTTATCATCTCTTTCTCCTTCTTTTCATCCTTTTTGTTTCTTCTGATTCAAAGAATACAAGAATCGCTGGCAAGATACAAGAGGCTAGAGCAAATCTTCGCCGCAGAAAACTTTGACTAGAGAGAATGATTTTCGAGCAGGGATACCCATCTGGAAGGAAACCGCCTAAAGATTAGACCGCACACTCCCCTTTACCGACCTTAAGATGAAACTCTGCTTCCTCGCCCCAATCCATATAGGCTTTAGGATTCTCTTGGTAGGCGGGAAGCTTCGTAAACTCATTAAGAGCCGACTTAATCGCATCCGATCCCACTCGCGTGATGAATGCCTCGAGACTTTCTTTCTCGCTAATCTTTTGTTCTCTATAAAGAGTGACCAGTTTCTTTACCGCAGCAGGCACCAGGCTGGCTGGAATTTTAAGATTATTCTTTCCAAAAACAGCCTTCCCTTCCGACGTGCTGCCTCCCAACATCATCTGATAATGGGGAACCAAATGCCCCTCAATATTTCTGGCGGAACCAAAAAATCCAATGGTGGCAATATGATGCTGGCCGCATGAATTCGGACAGCCTGAAATCTTAATCGTCGTATCCTTCAAATCCGATAAAGAACTCAATCCGTTATAAAAAAGTTTGTCCATCTGAGCCGCAAGACCTTTCGACCTGGTGACGGCAATATTGCAGGTATCCGCACCGGGACAGCGGGTGATATCGACAAAATGCTCCGCCCCGCTCATAGCCAGCCCGATCTTTTTCAGACCTTCATAAACTGAACCTAGAACACTTTGATGAACCCACCGCATGAGAAGATTCTGCGCAATGGTGGTACGGACTCTTCCGCCGCAGAATTGGCGCGCAAGCTCCGCCACTCCTCTCATTTGAGGGACATTGATATCACCAAGCGGGCAGCGAATATGGACGGAATAATAGCCAGCCTGCTTTTGAGGAAAAAGATTGGTCCTTTTCCAGTGTTCAAATTCCGGATCAGCCGAAAAATCTTTTCCTTTTTCTATTTTATCCGGAGCGGTTTCTTCGGCATCTTGAATCTTAACCAAAGCATGACCTGATCCCGTTGCCACAACCGCCTTCCTCTCAGCAAGAATCATATTTTTGAACTCTTCTAGCCCTAATTTCTCAAGCAAAAATTTGATACGGGCCCGATTACGATCTTTTCTCTCCCCTAAACGATCGAAGATGCGAACAATCGCTTCCGCCGTCGGCAACAATAAATCCACCGGAGTGAAAGGTTCCAAAAGCTGTGCCACGCGCGGAAAAGCCCCTAGGCCTCCGCCCACATAAATCCGGAACCCTTTTTGCATTTTCCCCTGCTGGTCTTGAACCGCAGCGACAATCCCCAAGTCATGGATAGGAGTTCTGGCGTGATCCTCAACACAGCCCTCGAAGGCAATTTTGAATTTCCTGGGAAGATTTTGATTGAGCGGATTTCTTAGAAAATAGCGGACGGTAGCTTCCGCGTAAGGAGTGACATCGAAAAATTCACTGGCCGAGACACCGGCATAAGGGCAGGCGGTAACATTTCGTACGGTGTTGCCGCAAGCTTCACGAGTGGTCAGTCCGCCTGCCGCTAGAACTTTCAGGGCTTGAGGGACCTCGCTTCTTTTTATCTCGTGAAATTGAAAGTCCTGGCGGGTGGTGATGTGGCCCAGCCCATTGGGAGCAAAACGTTCGGCAAGTTCCGCCAAAGCTTCAAGCTGCCGGCTGTTGAGAATACCAAGAGGAATTTTGACACGAATCATGTGAAGTTCCGTATTCCCGCGTATCCCATAAACGCCATTTTCCAAGCGGAAACGCTGGAAATCTCCACTGGTGATCTCGCCCTTCTCGAACTTTTCTATTTCCCGGACAAAGCGCTCAATTTCAGACTCAAGAATCAAATCTTCAAACATGAAAGGAAATCTCCTAACTTATTTATTTAAAGTAGGTTAAACAATGAAGGAGCAAATTGGAGCCATCATCACAAAGCCCAAGTTATTTTGATCATACCCTTTCCATATATTGCTGTCAAGACCATATGTGGAGTAAATCAGTCGGCTTTAAATCCAGTACGGTGTTTCCTAAATTCGAGTTGGAATTCGAGATTGTCCGTCACTCCGGCGGACTCCTCACAATGACGCGCTATTGCGAGTCCCGCCGAAGGCGGGACGGGCGACCAACCTGCCTGCCGGCAGGCAGGCAGGAGGGAGCGAAGCAATCTCAGCAATATCACTGAACTTAAGAAACTCTCTACTGAGTAGTCGCACCTAAGTTTCTGTGGATTTTAACCCACAAATGACCAAATCCAAATGGCAAATGAATCGGGGAAATGACAAATCCAGAAATAGGAATCTTTCATGATTGGGATTTTCTTCGGTTGATTTGGATTTTGCCATTGGGATTTTGAGATTAAGCTGATCGAATTTATTCAGAATGTCAAATGAAATGTTAACCCACTTTTGATTGCTTACTTAGCTTTGGTTAGACCCTAGTAAAGATGCCTGCCTCCATCCACTCTTATGCATTCGCCGGTAACAAATTCGGTCTCGGCCAAGAAAATCACGGCTTTTGCAATTTCAGCGGATCCTCCCCACCGCCTGAGAGGCGTGCTCTCTACAACTTTCTCGATTTCCTTTCGACTGGAAGAAACTGGCGGAAGAATCGGCCCTGGGGCAATCGTATTAACCAGAATTTTAGGAGCAAGCTCCAAAGCAAGAACTTCCGTCAATCCTAAAACGCCTGCCTTGGCTATATAATAAGGTACATAACCACGATACCGCGGCCTCCCGCTTCTTGCTGTCCAATCACTAAAATTGATAATTTTTCCTCCACCCTTCCTCCTCATCAGAATGGAAGCCTTAAGAGAAAGCAAATACGCGCTCTTAAGATTGACATCAAGATTAACCTCCCAATCTTCTAGATTTAAATCTTCTATCGCCTTTCTTTCATAAATGGAGGCCATATTGACGAGCACATCAAGTCTTCCAAATTTTTCTTTTATCTGGGTCAAAACTTCATCGATATCCTTTTCGTACCGGAGGTCAGCTTCAACCAGGAGGGCTTTTCTGCGTCGAGAAAGAACTTTTTTTGCGGTTTTTTCAGCAATCCCTTTTGAAGTACGATAAGTCAAAACCAGATGGAACCCTCTCTCAGCAAGTGCCAAAGCGACTGCCTGCCCGATACGTGAAGCTCCCGTCACCAAAGCGACTTTATTTTTGAGATCCAAGGTGAATCCTTTCTTCAAAATTCAAATGATTTAAGCAGCATATTTGAAGGGTTTAATAGCCGATTCAAGTTCGGAGATTATTTTCTCTTCCTGGTTATCCAAGTCATACTGCGTCTGCAAGTTCAGCCAAAATTTGGCGGACGTTCCAAAATACTTGCTCAATCTTAACGCCGTATCTGCGGAAACAGCCCTCTTACCCTGAACAATTTCATTAATTCTTCTAGCCGGAACGTGGATATCCTTGGCTAACCGGTACTGACTGATCTCTAAGGACGCAAGAAATTCTTGATCCAGAACTTCTCCCGGGTGGATTGGCTCTAACTTCTTATTTTTTTTCATGGTTCTTATAGACTTTCCGATATTTTCTGAAATACATCACGAATCCTATCAAATAACTCATGACACTCTTTTATTCCTCATCCGTAAGTCCGCTCATTGCGTTTGCGGACATCGAAAACCCAGATGATCCTCTGCTTGTCATCCACATCGTAAAGGACTCGGTAGTTTCTGATTTTGAGGCGGTATTGGGCGACGTACTGATAAACGATAAGCGGAGGTTTTATCTTGGGTCCTCCAGCAGGGCGAGGGTTATCGGCCAAGTCCTCAATGCCCCCCATAATCTCATCCTGAATCTTGGGCGGGATAATTTCCAGAGCCTTGTGAAATTTCCTCTGAATGGTTTCCGAAGGAAAGCGAACGCTATATTTCACTTACGAGAGGCTCTTACTTGGTTAAACAAACGGCTGACGGGAATTCCTTCGGCACCTTCCCTGACTGCTTTTCTCCCCTCTTGAACGGATTGAATGGCTGCTTGATCCCGAAGTTCATCAAGAACCTCGATAAGCTCGACAACATCCTGATAGGAAAGAATCACTTTGGTGGGAGTGCCGTGTTCGGTGACCACGATTACTTTACTACCTTTAAGCCGTTTGGATAAATGCTCCCGTAAATCTCTTATTCCTACATACTTGGCGTTGAGCAATGCTGTTGCAACTGTCATTTTAAGACCTCCTAAATGTAGTATCAAATGTGACTACATAAGGATACCTTATTACGGAGTCTCGGTCAAGTGGTCCGTGTAACCAGACACTTTTTCCAGCCGAAAAAGTGTGTCTCATCAACAATCGAATTCGAACAATTCTACCGGCGCACTTGCGCCGGTGCCATTAGCAAATCGAAACTTGATGTTTCAATCTACAAGCGGTCCGCCTTGTTGCGCAATGCTCCCGTGAGGTCGCATTGACGAGTCTCCCTTCGATTCCCAATCCCTTCCCATAAAAAATAATAAAGCGGGATACGGGAATCTTGTGGCGGGTTTCTGCAACCCGCCACCAATGAATCAGTTGCAAAAATTCCTCAAAATTTTGCTACGTTTTCTGCTACGTAATTACTACAGTTCCTCGCTAAAATTCAAAAGCACAATCACTTTTCAAAAACAGCACTCCAAGCTCGGAGTTTTTGTTATCTGCGTTTGATTGTGCCATATTTACCTTGTTTTGATATTTTCGAAATATTGTTTCATCTTTCCGCAAGAACCTATTTGATCAATGCGTCCGTTTTTCATCAGCACTATTTTTGTGGCAATACTGAAAGCTTCTTCCAGATCATGCGTCACATACAACAAGGCGAAACCAAAATTTTTTTGAAGATTAAGGATCTCTGCCCGAAGCTTGAAGCTCAACTCAAAATCAAGACTTGAAAGGGGCTCGTCCATCAATAAAATCTTGGGAAGCAGAACCAAAGACCGCGCAAGCGCTACACGCTGTTTTTGTCCTCCCGATAAAAGAGAGGGCTTGGTGTTGATTTTATCCTCGAT